>OLGZ01000132.1_pt1 | contig 71746 bp, 72 predicted proteins | sample 1605981 | NCBI WGS metagenome assembly OLGZ01 (sample SAMN03283291) | human gut metagenome | biome: human-associated habitat; material: feces | host: Homo sapiens | place: Peru | collected 2012
GCTAGCCGATGACTATGTTCCGGTTTACAAGCCTGTAACAGATACAGATGGCAAGCAGATGGGGCCGTGGCCGGAATATGTGCTCGTCGGTTACAGAGCAAAAACTGACGATGAGAAAAAAGGTGTCGAATTACAATAGCAATGTGCTGGAAAGCTTAGCGTTCTCATGAGAAAAAGTGAATAAGTAAATGAGTTAATAAGCTCAAAAAGGCTATAAGGCTATAAGGCGATAAGTCTTTTACGGAAAAGCGGATATTATGATTTCTTCATGATGTCCGCTTTATTTATGTTTCTCACTTCGTTTCACCTTCTCCATAACCTCGGAAAAGCTTACGATTGGGAGCATTTTGTAACCACAGTCGTCTGAAAGTGCTCCGCCCATTGAAAAAAGTTCTTCTTGCGGGTAGCGTCGGCAAATTCCGGGGCGATGTTTGTGAATTTTGCATTTGTGCGTCACGGGGTCAAGGTTTGTGCATTCAAAGACAAGCCCAGTCTCATCTTTGTCTATGACCTTTAGGTATGTGTAAAAGCGGTGCAGAAATTGAAGTTTTTTGAATTCTTCCTCGTCTTGGATTACGTGTTTGTAGTGCTTTACGTAAATTTTGGTGCAACATTTTCCGCAGGCATTGCATTTGCCAGTCCTGTAGTATTTTTTCCCCAAGATTTTGGAAAGTATAAATTTGCGGATTTTGAGTAAAATTTCCTCCATATTATTATGATAGTTAAATGTCGCCGGAATTTCAATGTTAAATTTAAAACCTCCGATATGGATAGTATCGGAGGTTAGTAAGATTAAGCATATTTGTGCTGTTTGTATTCCCGCTGTGCAAGCTCTTTGTCCAAGTGGTAGAGAATGGTTTTGTCAGAGCCGAACATTTGCAATTTTTTGATTATCTCAAAAACAGTTGCCTCTTCTTCGACTTGTTCTGCGATGTACCAGTCGATGAAGTTTCGGGTTGCCATGTCGCATTCGTCCTCGCTCATATAAGCAACGCATTCAATGCTTGAAGTGACACTTTTTTCATGCTCGTAAATTTTTTCAAAAATTTGTAACGGGTCTTGAAAATCAGCTTGCGGTGCTTCGATTTGTTTTAGGTTGATGTTGCCGTTTCTTGCAATCAGATAGTCAAAAATTATCATGCCGTGGTCTACTTCTTCCCGAGCTTGAACCTTTGTCCAATGACAAAATCCTCTAAGACCAATTTCGTCAAAATGAGCAGACATAGCAAGATATAGATAAGCGGAATAGAATTCTTTATTAATTTGTTCATTCAAGATTTCCTCTACTTTAGTGTTTATCATTTTTACCCTCCCATAAACCGTGTATGTTGCAAAATTCGAGTGCGTTTTCGACCTCTTGAATATCTCGAATGACGGTTTTTGGTTCGTCGTTCGGGTACAGATATTGCAAAAGCATGCTGTTTTTGTCCTTGCTTATTGCCTCCATAAACATTATGTAGTGCTCGTTTTCCATCGGGTGCGGAATTGAGCCGACTTTTATCTCAAGCCCTGCTTCTTTTTCATTAAAAACAGGCACATGCTTTTCCGCAAAATTTTCGTCGTTTGTTTTCGGTAGCATTTTAAGCATGGGTTGTCCGCAACAGGTCAGCTGTCCAAAGCCTTCCAATATTACTTGAACAGTGTTTCCGCAAACCTCGCATTTGTACAGTTCTAAACGTTCTGTCATAAATTTCTCCTTTACAGAAAAATATTAAGCCTAAGTGTAGGCAAAAACATTGCACGACGGACTTAATCCTGTTTACGAAACATTTCTTTACAAAGAGGTTAACAAAAAATTAATTCTGCGTTACAATGCGGGTATGAAGGTCAATAGTGTTTTATTTGGCACGGGGGCATCAAGCTTGCCAAAGGTTTCACGAGAAAGTAAGGTGAGTGAATTTGCGTACCTGCCGTCGGAAAATCATCATCATAAAGGAATACTTTCCGCAAACGCATTCAAAAGATTGCTGGTTGCAACGGGTGTAATTGCGGTTGTGGTAACTCTTTCCAGACTAAAAATGCCGTTTGGCAAAACTCACGCTAAATTGTTCTGTGCAGTTGCGTAGAGTTGAGGCTCGGGCATGCCGTGGCGTATTATGCCCTTTTTCGGAAAATATAAAGATATAAAAAAGCCGAGTTCTTGTTGAACTCGACTTATATTAAACGTATTTAATGCTTAGCATTTTTGGGGTAATTTGTAATTTAATTTAGGATAAATGTATATTTTAAAGTCATGTCATTACTCAATCTTTGGCTTAGCCAATGAAAGAGATTTGTTTAGGGGTTGTTTCTGTATCTTTGTTGCCATATCTGACAGCTTCATTATAAGCCTTGACAAATTTATAAGCGATAGCTTTTACAGGGTTTGATTTTACCATATCTGCATTTCTGGTAATGTTCATATAGCCTGCAAATTCTCTTTTTGCGTCAGGAGCTTGAAGTGAAAGAATTCCGACGTTTGATGTCATGTTGTTCAAGTTGCCGTCAGCAAATGATATATATTTTTTATTTGTATTAAAATTTATCGGATTGATTGTTAACATTTTGTGACCCTCCTTCTCGTTAGGTTCTTTTCTTATTAAGTGTTTTTTGAACACTTCATTTAACACTTTCACTATAAACTATAAAAATATTTTTGTCAACCCCTATGATAAAGTTTTGTTAAGAAAGACAGAACTCAATAATATCAATAGTTTTGGCATAAAGTGTCAAAAATGCACTTATTCCTACAATACAGAGATTTGGTTCTCCTTGTCGGGAGAATTTTTTATTTCTCATAAATAAATACTACTATTTTTTCTTATCCGTGTATATTACCCGATCGGGTAATTGTAAAAAATACACTAATTACGTTTAATATGATTAATCTTTTTCATACTTCCAGCTATTCTTAATTCCAACAAGGAGTCGAAAGACTCCGTTTTTTTTATGCTTTGACATGGCTTATGCGAGTGCCGGCATGCTTGTTCGGCAATAAAGGTCATGGAGGTTTGGGGTGAAAAAACAAAAAATAAAAAACCGTGTCACTGTCTATCGAATTTTGAGAACAATATCTTTAACTGCACGACCTCTTTTTAAAATTATGACACCCGCAAGTATTGTCTTAGTGCTGCTATGTTTCCATCCTGACACGGTTCGACAGCTTACGCCACCATAACGTTAAACGTCAACGATAATGCAATTATCAATATCCCTCACAAAACCCTCACAACAGGCTCTGCACCCCGCCTAAACTTCGGGTCAAGGGATTGCAATTCCCCGTGGAACACGGCTTGATTAGAGAATAGCACAAAATTTTCGGGATGTCTAGGTTTAGTGGAAAGTGAGGAGTGGGCGTGTTTGGCAAATGAAGTTAATAGGTGAATAAGTGAATACGCCCTGTCGGGCTTGTGAATAAGTTCGTATCGGGTTCTACGCAACAAATAAGTATTCGTGACCTTTTGAAAAAACAGCTAAACGAAAAGAACTTATTCACTTATTAACCTATTTCCCTATTTACTTTTATTTAACATATCGTAAAAAATTGCACTGTGTGTGCTTTTGAACTATTCTATTAGTATGATAAAACAGCTGAAATTGAAAAATTATATATTGATTGATGAATTAATTGCAGATTTTGATAAGGGATTAAATGTAATTACCGGTGAAACAGGTGCAGGTAAAAGTATTCTTATAAGTGCGATAGATTTAGTTTTTGCTCCTCGTGTGTCAAAAGAGGTTATCAAACACGGACAGGAAAAGGCTGTAATTGAGTTGATAATAGACAACACAAAGCACGATTTGAAAAAATTTTTTGAAGAAAACGGTATTGATGATTTAGGTGCCGAAATAATTTTGTCAAAAGAAATTACGCAGAGTTCTGTCAGGACAAGACTAAACGGTACTTTAATAAATCAAGAGGTTTTAAAGCAAATAAAATCGTTGTTTTTAGATATTCATTCTCAACACCAAACTTACGTTTTTATGCAGCCGAGATATCATATTACGTTGCTTGATAATTACGCAAAAGAAGTTTACGGCGGGCTTTTGACGGAATATCATGGACTTTATAAAAAATATATTGATACAAAAAATCTTCTTGAGGCTGCAAAAAATTCCGCAGATACAACAGAATCTCAAATCGAGTTTTTGAAATTTCAGGTATCAGAAATTGAGGCGGCGGAAATTCAGTCAGAAACCGAAGATGAGGATTTGAATTCAGAACTGGAAATCTTGGAAAATGCAGAAAAGCTGAAGGAACTGACAGGTTCTTCTTATTGGGCAATAAATGGGGATGACGGTTCAATTCTTGAAGCTTTAGGTAAGATAAAGCAAAATTTGTCGAAGGCAGCTTCTATGGATAAAAATTTGGAAGAAGTAGAACAGAATTTGGTGGATGTTATTGAAAGATTGCGAGATTCAGGTTCGGAACTTCGAGAATACAGTCAAAATCTTGATAATGATGAAGAAAGACTTAATGAAATTCAAGAAAGATTGTTTTTGTTAGATAAGTTGAAACGCAAGTATGGCAGAACTCTTGCTGATGTTATGGAAACTTATAAAAAATTAGCGGAGGAGCTTTCTGGAATAGAATTTTCGACAAAAAATGTGGAAGAACTTGAAAAATCTTTGAAAGAACAATTTGAAACTCTTACCGAAAAAGCTGCGGTGATAACCGAAAAGCGTCAGGATTATGCAAAAGTTTTGTCTGTTTATATTCAGGAACGACTGGAAAAATTGGAATTGCCTAAAGCAAGGTTTGAGATTTCCGTATTACCGAAAGAGCTTGCGGCGGATGGGGCGGATAATGTTGAATTTTTGATTTCGACAAACGTTTCCGAGGATTTGAAACCGCTTGCAAAAGTTGCGTCCGGTGGTGAAATTTCCAGAGTAATGCTTGCGATAAAATCTATTTTTGCACAGTCCGACGATATTGATACCGTAATTTTTGACGAAATCGATACCGGTATTTCGGGTAAAGCTTCTCAAAGTGTTGCCGATGAGATTAAGGAATTGTCGAAATATCATCAGATAATTTTGATTACTCACCAGCCTATAATAGCTTCAAAGGCGGATAAGCATTTTTATGTCAGAAAATCGCAAGCTGATGAAACAAAGGTAGATGTTTACGTATTGACCGGTGAAAATCGAATTATGGCATTGGCGGAACTTGCGGGTGGTGAAATAAATGACCAATCTATAGAGTTTGCCAAATCTTTGGTTGGGGTATAAATTTAAGTAAGGAGGAGGGTTTAGAGGTATGAATTGTCCAAAATGTGGGGAAGAATTCGGATTATATAAACGTGACGGGTTAGAAGTTTGTTATTGTAAAAATTGTAAAGCGATGTGGATACCGTTTTCGATATTGCAAAAAATAGCAGGCATGTTGGATTTGAAAACTTCGATTATAAATCCTGCGGAGATGGAACCGTTGCGAATTAAGGAAGAATTCAGGGTTTGTCCTTCGTGTAATAAAAATATGCAAAAAGTCTTTTTCAACGGGATTATTGTCGATACCTGTCAGGATTGCAACGGAATTTTTTTGGATAACGGTGAGTTGTCGAAGTTTTTTAATTTGTTTTTGAAAACAAAAGTCGGTGTAGTGGATAATATTGAATTTTTAGATAAATTTTGTAAGGAGAAAAATGTGTCAGAAGTGAATAAGGCTATAGAAGAAAAGACTATTCGTAAAAGCGAAGAGGTAAAATCGTATAGGGTAGAAATTCAAAGTAAAGAGCAAGAGAAAAAAATCTTTTCTTTAAACGGATTTTTGGTAATCTTTTTTATGATTATGAATTTGCTTTTTGTATGGATATTTTTTGCTATAGGCTGGCATTTTTTGAGTGTTTTAATAATAGCAAGTATAGCTTTTTGTTGCAGCGGGTTTAAACTGCTAAAGCCTCAGGAGGCAATGGTTTTGACATTGTTTGGTAAATATGCGGGATCTTTGAAGGGTGCAGGTTTTCACTGGATAAATCCGCTTGCACAGAGTGTAACACCGTTTGTTCCGATTTCTTTGAAAGCTAGAACTTTAGAGAGCGGAAAGCAAAAAATTAACGATGAGCTCGGAAACCCTATTGAGGTTGGAATTATTGTTATATGGGAAGTGCAAGATACTGCAAAAGCAATGTTTAATGTGAACGATTACAACACGTTTTTGTCGGCACAAAGTGATTCTGCTTTGAGAAATATTGTGAGAACATATCCTTATGACGCAACGGAAGGCTCGGGCAAGCAGACGTTGAGAGGGGATTCTCAGGAAATTTCCGAAAAATTAAAGGCGGAAATTCAGAAGAATGTTAGTGTTGCAGGGTTGAATATTATAGATGCAAAGATTACTCACCTCGCTTATGCTCCTGAAATTGCGGTTGCGATGTTGCAAAGACAGCAGGCCGCAGCAATTATCGATGCTAAAAGAGCTATTGTAGATGGGGCTGTTGGTATGGTTGAAATGGCTTTGAATAAGTTGAAATCTGATAATATTGTAAATCTCAGTGATGATGACAAGGCTAAAATGATAAATAATCTTTTGGTAATTCTTTGCAGTAATAAAGAGGCTCAACCTGTTTTGAAAAACGATATCAGATAGTTTTTTTGTAAAATTAATGTGGAAAGCGGAATTTGTAAATTTTACGAATTCCGCTTTTATATTGTTGCATAATTTTTTTTTACAAAAGGTTAATATTAAGGCAAAAATGGTTTTTATGTAATATAATAATGGTAGTTAATTAGAGAAGATTAGGGATTAGAGCTTTGAAAAATAAAAAATATTATTTTATAGCAATAGGCGGGGTCGGAATGAGCGGACTCGCAAAGTATTTATTGGAGAACGGTTGTGAGGTCGCAGGGTCTGACGTTTGCGATAGCAAATATGTTCAAAAAGTTAAAGAACTCGGTGCAACGGTTCATATCGGACATAGGGCGGATAATGTTCCAAAGGATTGTGTAGTTATTGCCAGTACGGCAATTCGTCAGGACAATCCTGAAATTGTTCGTGCAAAAGAATTAGGTTTGCCGATTTATCACAGGTCTGATTTGTTGGCGGAGATTTCTCGTGGTGGAAAATTCTTTTTGGGATATTCCGGAACTCACGGCAAAACTACCACAAGCGGACTTTCTTCTTATGTTATGGAAAAAGCAGGGCTTAAGCCGTCTTATGTTGTTGGTGGAATTATTCCTGAACTTGACACGAATGCTCATTGTCAGGACGGAAAATTTTTTGCGGCAGAGTTGGATGAAAGTGACGGCACTATCGTTAAGTATGTTCCAAATATAGTTGTAATAAACAATTTGGAAGCTGACCATTTGGATTTTTATAAGAATGGTCTTGAATCAATTTTGGAAACTTTTGATAAATTTATTTCAAAAATGCCTGAAAATGGTATCGTTCTTGCAAATTATGATTGCAAAGCTTGTTTAGAGCTGAAAAGTCATAAAATTATTACTTTCGGTTTGACGGATGGAGCGGATTATCAGGCAAAAAATATTGTGAATTGTGCTGATTATACGACATTTGATATCTATTTTAAAGGTGAATTTTTAACAGATTTAAAAATTATTTTAAGAGGGGTTCACAACGTATATAACTCTATGGCTGTGTTGGCAAGCCTTCATCAGGCAGGTGTCGATATAAATCTTGTAAAACCGCATTTTGCAACTTTTTCAGGTATGGGCAGAAGATTTCAAAAAGTCGGTGAAGTCCGCGGTACTTTGATTTATGACGATTATGCTCATCATCCGACTGAAATTAAGGCTGCATTGTCGTCAGCATTGAGTTTTAAGGACAAAAACGTCATTGCGGTTTTTCAACCTCACAGATATTCAAGATTGAAAAATTTGTGGAATGAATTTTTAAATGCTTTTGACGGTGTTTCAAAAGTCATAGTGACGGATGTTTTTGCCGCTTCAGAAGATGTGATTGATGGGATTAACGGTGAAGCTTTCGCAAAAGATTTGGCATCAAAAGGTGTTAATTGCGAGTATATCGGAGGAGATATGAAAACCGTTGCCGATAAACTTTATTCGACATTGGCGGAAAATGATGTTCTTGTAGGGCTTGGTGCCGGAACGATTAACCAGTTAGGTAAAGAGCTTTTAAAACTTGATAAGGAGTTGATTAACGTTGCAAATTGAATTGGATTACGATGTTAAAAAACTTACTTCCTTCAAGTGTGGCGGGAAAGTTAAAAAAGTGTATTTCCCTGAAAACTTGTCGGAATTTGAGCGTGTTTTGAGCGAAAATCCGAACATACCTGTTTTTGGAAATCTTTCAAATACTCTTGTTTCTTCTGACGGTTATAATGGAGCAATCGTTCTCACGACACGAATGAATAAGTTCACGATTAACGGGACATCGGTTGTGGCAGAGTGTGGGCTGAAAGGCCCTAAATTAGCTCAAGCCGTTGCAGAGGCAAGTTTGAGTGGTTTGGAATTTATGATTGCGTTCCCCGGTTCAATCGGTGGGGAAGTTTTTATGAATGCAGGAGCTCACGGGCAATCCGTTGCGGATTGTTTTGTTGAGGCGGTTTGTTACAGCAGGGATGAAGGCAAAATCGTTACTCTGTCAAAGAAAACAATGGCTTTTGACTACAGAACGTCGATTTGCCAATCGTTTGATTTGGTGGTGCTTTCGGCAACATTTGAACTTCAAAAAGCTTTGAGAAAATCTGATATTGAAGTAAAAATGAATGAGAATTTAGCTTTCAGAAAGGCAAAACAGCCGTCGCTTGCTCTTCCGAATTGTGGAAGTGTTTTTAGAAATCCGGAAGGTGATTCGGCAGGAAGATTGCTTGATGCCGCCGGAGTAAAAGGGTTGACCGTTGGAGGAGTTGAGGTTTGGGAAAATCATGCAAACTTTATTATAAATTCTAAAAACGGAACTTCTCTTGATATCTTAGAAATTATGGATATTATGTATTCTCAGGTGAAAGAGCAGTTTAATATTGAATTAAGACCGGAGGTCAGATATCTCGGCAATAAAAATGAAAAAGAGGATGAATTATGCAAGAAATTAAAAATGATAAAATAAACAAAGATGCAAAAATCGCAGTTCTTTGCGGTGGAATGTCGTCAGAAGCAGAAGTTTCTCGTCGTTCCGGTAAGGGATGTTTTGACGCTTTGCAAAGACTAGGGTTTAAAAATGCGGAGTTGGTTGAGGTTGATGAAAATATCTCAGAAAATTTGAAAAAAGGACATTATGATTATGCGTTTAATGCTTTACACGGGAAATATGGTGAGGACGGTTGTGTTCAAGGTATTTTGGAAATTTTGCATATTCCGTACACAGGTTGCGGGGTTATGGCAAGTTCAATGTGTATGAATAAAGAATACACTAAAAGAATTCTTTCGACTTGTCCTGATATTCCTATGGCGAAATCGGCTTTTGTCAGAAAAGGGGATGATGTTTTAGAAAAAACAAAAGATTTGACTTATCCGCTTTTTACAAAACCGGTTTGTGAAGGTTCAAGTTTTGGGATGACAAAAGTTGATAGAAAAGAAGATTTGAAAGCTGCTTATGAAGTTGCTCTTAAATACAACGATGATGTACTTGTTGAAGAATTTATAGACGGATTTTTTGTAACCGTCGGGGTTTTAGAAAAGGACGGCAAAGCATTTGCAACTGAAATTCTTGAAATTCGTCCGAAAAACGAATGGTACGACTTTGAGGCAAAATATTCTCAAGGAATGTCAGAATTTATCTGTCCTGCAAATCTTTCAAAAGAGGTTACGGAACGAGTTAAAGAAGTTGCTGTAAAAGCCTTTGAAACAGCAGGTTGCAGAAGTGTTTCAAGAATTGATTTTATGATGAAGGATGATATCCCTTATCTTTTGGAAATTAATACAAGTCCGGGAATGACAACGGTTAGTGATTTGCCGGCTCAGGCAAAAGCTATGGGGATTGATTATGACCACTTGGTGTTGACAATTTTGAACAGTGCAGGATTGAATAAATAAGGTAAAAATGGACGAATTTGAAACAGAACAAGATGAATTTATAGACCCGAAACGACTTGTTAATACGGTTCGTAAAAAACGTAAACTCAGAAAAGGTCGCAAACGTCAGAGTATTTTTAGAAAATTTTTCAGATTTATTATGACGATTGTTCTGTTGTGCGGATTTGTGTATATTTCCAAAATGCCGCAGTGGTATTTGCCGAAAGATTCTTTCAAAAAAGTTGCCGGAACGTCTGTTGAGATTATAAATAACAGTATCGTAAAGCCGCAGATGATTTTTGCTTTGTTGAAAAATACGGAAGTTCCGAATGTGCCTATTTATATGGCGAAAACAGAACATATAAGAAAAGAAATCAAAAAACTTCCTCCTGTAAAAGAAGTCTATATCAGACGTTACGCTTTCCCTGCACGATTGCAGATTATTTTAAAAGAAAGAGTTCCTGTAATCACGATTTCACCTGACCTGAAGGTTCAACCTGTCGCAGCATTTTCAGAAGACGGGGTAATTATGAAAAAAGAATTTCTGCCGTTGGATAAAAATATAAAAACGATTTTGGTGCTTTCTTATGGCAACAAAGGCGATGATTATACCAAGTGGAATGCTGCAAAAATTCACCAAATTGAAGAAATGGTTAATTATATTGAAACCTACTCCAAAGAAAAGGTTGAGTATGTTGATATGCGTAACCCGTTTGATATTTATGTAAAAATCAAGACCGTAAATATCAGGCTCGGTAGACTTGATGAAAGCCTTTACAAACGTATCGAACGACTTCCGTCCATACTTCCGCAAGTTAAACTTGTTGACAGCAAGGTTAAATACCTCGACTTGCGATGGGAAAAGGTTTTCTATTTGAAATTGCAATAATGGAAATTAATAACATAGGAGAATAAAAATGAGAGTTTCTTTAGCACAGGTAAAATACAGAACGGCAGATTTTGCATATAACTACAACAGTATAGTTTCTGTAGCAGAAACCGTGGATACGGATTTGTTAATTTTTCCGCAGGTTGGGTTGGAAGATATCGGCGGAAAAGATATGGTTTACGACGAAAGATGTAACGCTGAACAGTCGGATTTGTACAAAAAACTTGCAGAAAAACATTTTCCGTTTGCAATTCTTGTGGGCGATGTTCTTATAAAAGACGGCGAGATTTCACTTTCTGTCGACGGGTTTTATGAAGTTTGCGGTGAAAAAGTTTTTGTTGCAGATTTTTATAACGATGAAGTTGAATGTGATTTGTATGTCTTGGCAAAAAACCGTTACTTTACGATGAATTCTTACGAAGAATTTGTAAACAGTATTCAGTCAAAAACAAAATTTGTTTATGTCAGTGCAATAGGAATTGCGGATTGTGACGTATATGCTGGCGGAAGCTTTGCGAAAAATGCTTGCGGTGTGCCTGTTTTGCTTATGCCAATGTGTGAAAAATTAACTCAAAATGTGGATTTCGAAAATACTGTGAATTTTGAAGCTCCGGTTATGGAACAACAAGTGCTTGATGTTACAACATTTGCACTACAAGAATATTGTGCTTGTACCGGTCTTAAAAAAGTTGTATTAGGACTTTCGGGCGGGATTGACAGTGCACTCACCGCTGCACTTGCCGTAAAGGCTCTCGGTGCTGACAAGGTTCTTGGAGTTCTTATGCCAAGTATGTTCTCATCAGAAGGAAGTGTAACCGATAGTTTAGAATTAGCTCAAAATCTTGGTATGGAAACTGTGAAAGAACCGATTACCCCGTTGTTTGATGCGTTTATGAAGGACAGAGAAAGGCTTCATGATTTGGCAGAAGAAAATTTGCAGGCAAGATTAAGGGCATTAATTTTAATGTTTTATTCAAATCGTGAAGGCAGATTGCTTTTGTCGACAGGTAATAAGTCTGAATCTTCTATGGGATTCGGAACTTTGTATGGCGATTTGGCAGGCGGTTTTAATATGATTTGCGATTTGACAAAGACTAATGTTTATAAATTATCGAATTATATTAACAAAGATGGAGAGATTATTCCGCAGGCGATTATTAATAAGGCTCCGTCAGCAGAACTTCATCCGAATCAGAAGGATCAGGACAGATTGCCTGAATATGCGGTTCTTGATGATATTATTGAAATGTATGTTGAACAAAATCTTCCGCAAGAAGAAATTTATAAAAAATACGATAAATCGCTTGTGGATGAAACGATTAAGAAAATATACAGAATGCAATTTAAACGTCATCAGGGCTGTTTGGGTGTCAGATTGACGGAACGTTCTTTCTGCAAAGGTGTTGATATGCCTGTTGTTCAGAGATATTACTAATGAGTTCAAGCTGTTGTGTTCAATGGTGAAAACTGATGAGAGTCGCCACTTTGGTAATTAATGATTAATCTAAGGACAAGCTACAAAAAAGCACTTCTTGAAAAAGAAGTGCTTTTTTAAACTACAAAGAAAATTGTAAACTATTTTGCAGATTTAGCTGCTTCAAAAACAACATCAAAAGCTTCTTTGTCGTTTACTGCGAGTTCAGCAAGCATTTTTCTGTTAACGAGAATGTTAGCTTTTTTGCAAGCATTTACGAATCTTGAATAGCTCATGCCACGTTCTCTAACAGCAGCATTGATTCTAACAATCCATAATCTTCTCATATTGCGTTTTGTAGTACGTCTGTCTCTGTAAGCATATTTCAATGCTTTCATAACTGCAATATTAGCTACTTTAAAAATTCTGCTTCTAGCTCCGATAAAGCCTTTAGCAAGTTTCAATATTTTCTTGTGTCTGTTACGACTTACATTACCACGTTTTACTCTCATTTTTTACGCTCCTATCTTGAATACTTCTTGTATGGTAGCTCTTTAGATACCAGTTTTAAGTTTGAGTCTGACAAAGTCACCATTTTGAAAAGCTTACGCTTTCTGGAATTAGACTTGTGTTGGAGCAAGTGGCCTATACCTGCATGTCGTTTCATAATTTTGCCGGTTGCAGTAACTTTGTAACGTTTCGCAGCGGCTCTGTGTGTTTTTAATTTTGGCATTTTCTTCTCCTTTCGGTTAAGTGATACAGAAAAGTTTCAGGCATACCAAAGCCATAAAACTTTCGTAAGTTCATTTTATAATACAGAAACACAATTTGCAAGCAGAATGTTAATTTTCGTTATCAAAATTAGTGAGTTCGCAGACGGTGGTGTCGAGGGCGTTAGCGAAATCAATCAGGTATTGAGGGAAGGTATTGAGAAAGCTACTTCAATTTTGCTCATAAAATATTCACCCCTTACTTGATTTCACTTCTCCTCAGGCACAAAAAAGTCGGCTTTTGCCAAAAGCTCTCGGGTATGCTCGTAACAACACGAGTTATGCGTGATTTGCTGGTATTCACGCACAATATTCAACACATCATCTACCGACATTTTTATAATACGTCTTTCACCTTCTATTATTCTTGCCATTTCCGTCTTCCTTTCAAAATAGTTATCGGCAAATTTGGCAAAACCTTTTGTAAAATCAGGCAAAAAGTTTAGAAATTTCGGTTATAATTTGAACCTACGGTTTAATTTGTTTACAAACTTTATTGAACATCGCCCTTGTTTTTTTGTTCAACAATCCGTACTTTTCAAAAAATCTTTTGTAATACACACTATCTGTTGCATATTGCATTCTTACATGATAATCAACCGTAAATGGTTTGTGATAATCCAGCTCTTTAAAATCTTTTGAGGTTATATTTGAATCTAAAAGTTTTTCTTCAGGATTTAGTGCTGAAGTTACCCTGTATTTAGCTGCCAACTTGTTGAATTCCTTAACTTTTGCAGAATCTTTTGAGGCATTTGTTGTCATAAACACATCTCTGAAAGCTACAGAATCCAATCTGGATTGAACATGTGCCAATTTAAGGACATCACACTGTCCGCTTTTAGCATCTCCTATCACTTGATTTAGCTCTTTTTGAGGTTTATTCTCCATATATTTTTCGGCATTGTCAAAAACCTTGCCTTCGCAACCGGTCAACAATGTACCTGCCACCAATAATCCTGATATTTTATTTACTAACATTTAAATTCTCCTTACACAATTTTCCCTGATATGAATTTCGATGCAACAATTCTCTGTCGATTTTGTTTAAGCAGTCGAGTTTTGCTCCAAGCCAACGAGGTGCAATTAAATTTTTCTTCAAACCGTTTCCTGCCAGTCGATGAATTGTCGTCGTCTGCGGTAAATATTCCAAAAAATCACAAACCGTATTGACATATTCCTCTTCACTCATAAAATCAATTTCGCCGGCATCGTACATTTTTGCAAGTTTTGTATCTTGCAATGCACACAACATGTGAATTTTCACCCCGTCAACCCCGAGTTGTGCAAGTTTTTGTGCCGTCTGCATTATTTCATCATGAGTTTCCCACAACCCAAAAATCACATGCACGCAAACATTTATCCCCCGAGATTTCGTCCTTTCATAAGCTCGTAAAAAACAATCAAAATCATGTCCGCGATTTATTCGTTTCAAGGTTTTATCATGAATTGACTGCAAGCCGTATTCAACCCATGTGTAGTAATCGTCTTTGTATGAAGCAATCAAATCAAGCTTTTCATCCTCCACGCAATCAGGGCGAGTTCCGATTGAAAGCCCTACAATCTTGTCATTACAAAGTGAAGAATTATAAATTTTCTCAAGCTCTTTAACGGGTTTGTAGGTGTTTGAGTAGGCTTGAAAATACGACATGAATTTTTCAGCCTTAAACCGTTTGGAAAGAGTTTCTATTCCGACTCCAATCTGTTCTTCTATAGAAAGCTTGTTAGAATGAGCCTGAGAAAAACTTCCGCCCTCATCGCAAAAAATACAACCACCCGTCGAAATTGTACCATCCCTGTTCGGACACGAAAAACCGGCGTCAAGTGTAATTTTATATACCTTAACGCCGAATTTTTGCTTTAAAAACGCACTGTACTGATTATATCTTTTATCAGTATTATTAAACATATCTATTTATCTTCGTCTTCTTCCAAAATCGGATAAACATAGTGTTCTCCGCAATTAGGGCAAACAACTTCCTGCTGTTTTCCGTCCTCGGTTTTTGCAACTTCAAACAAAGTTTTGCAACCCGATTGAACACATCTGATAGCCCATGTTGGTCTTATTAATCTTGCCATAATTCCCTCACTTATTCTTTCTACAATAAATATATTAACATTGATTTTATTATTGTGCAAGTATTTTACCTGCCAAAAGAAATTAGTAAAAAGTAGAATTTATTAACGACTTTAAGTCTTAAAATATTAAAAATTAAGGAGGTTTTCAAATGAAATATCCTATTTTTATTGCAGCTTTTTTAATATTGGTTCTGCTTGCCGCATTTGATACTAAAGAATTCTTTGAAGAGATTTCGGCAGTAACCCCTTCCCAAATAGAAATGAAACAAAATTTGCCAAAATCCACCGGTGACGGAGTTCTGGAAAAATTTGAAACTTCACAAAATCTTGAAAAAACATATCCAAACAAACAATTACCTAACGGCACAAAAAATTTCAATGCAACACAAAACTCGGTTCCCGATACTCATCCTACCCTAAACCCGATTGAAAAAAGAAAATAATACTAAAGCTAAAGCCCGAAAATAACTTCGCCAAACTGCTCTTTGTCAGGGTCAAGTTCTTCTCGTTGAATACGCTGTTTTTTGTTCAAAATCGGCATATTGCTTTCGTAGCGGAGTATTTCACCTGTCGGTTTTACATCTTTAGGGTTTACAACGGGTTCAACCGATTTAGGGAAAAATCTCAAAATTACGTTTTCGCCGATAGTTTTTGCCAAAATATCTCTTGAATACATGTGAATATATCCGTAAATAGAGTAGCTTTGAGAGGCTTTCGGGGCGGAAAAATTGTCATTGCTGTCACTGATTTTTTTAGAATAATTTCCACTCCACATAACAAGCCCGTTGACCAAATCCAGCAAAACAACATCAGTTTCCATAAAATACGGGTATGAAAAATCCAAAGCCGTTGAAAGCTCCAACATTTCCCAAACATTACGTTTTAAATAAGCGTTTTCGACAGGAACTGTATTTGACACAAGCAACACGGATTTCGCATCAAAAAGGTTAGCCACCTGCTTATACGCTGCAAAATTAATTTGGGAAGTGCCACGATATTTATTTAAAGCCGACTGCAACGGAGCTCGTGCAGACGGGTTTGCCGCAAGTCTTCTTCTGACCTCATTAATCGTCGGTGAATTAACCTTGCCTGTCAAATTAAAATAGCTGATTAAATCCCCCGCAATCATCTCGGAAACCTCAGGATAGCAGTAATAATTGTCGCACACATTCAGCAAATCCGCCGGCAATACCACAACATTAAAAGACATTGCGTTTGCAGTTTGAACTGCAAATAAAATTACAAAAAATAGTATTACTCTAAAAATATTTTTCATACAATAATTGTATCACAATATTTTTCATACAACTAACGGATTGTAAAATCCGCTAATTGGAGTAAAATACACGAACAAGGAGAATTGTTATGGATTATCACAAACTTTTGGAAAATGCTAAAGAAGTATCAAAAAATGCGTATGTAAAGTATTCTAACTTTGAAGTCGGAGCATGCCTTATCACAAAATCCGGCAAAATTTATTCAGGCTGCAACTTTGAAAACTCCAGTTACGGTTTGACAATTTGTGCAGAAAGAAATGCTGTAGGAAGTGCAATAGCTGACGGAGAACGAATTATTTCCGCAATCGCAATATATTCACCAAAAAAACGCGATTGCTTACCGTGCGGAGCATGCCGACAAGTTTTGAGCGAATTTCAAGACGAAAATGGCATAGACGTAATAACAGAGGGCGACAACGACATTATCGTCAGAAAACTGGATGAATTATTCCCGCAAGGTTTCATTTTGTAAAATGTATTTTATAGAGCTTTTGGTAAAATATTTCAAAAAAGACAGTATTATAAAAATATTAGACGAGCATGACAAAAAAACAGCCCGTGATCCACTTTCGCAAATTCCGACAGACCAAATAGAAAATTCTGCGACTTGCGAACACGTTTTTATGCCTATAGACAGCACCGGACAAACTCTTGCCTGCTCAAAATGCGGTCTTGTCGTAAACAAAAAAGACCTTCGCTATAAGAACTTTTTTCGGAATAAAACATTTGAATGAGGTGAATATGTAAATAAGTGAATTCGCACTGCCGGGCTCGTGAATAAGTTCTTATCGGGTGCTACGCACCAAAGTTGCTTTTGAGCGAAGCGAACTATACGATGTCATTAACCTATTTACCTATTAACTTATTCACCTAGTTTATTTTATATTCAACTTCTGATCAACAAATGCGTTGCGTTGGTTTGCCTGCATTTTACCACGTATGATATGATACGCTGCAACACCAGCGGTTGCAAGTCCTGCAATAACTTTCGCAGGAGTTCCCATGCTTTTCATAGGATTTTTAAATACTTCTTTCAAAGAACCGCCTTTTTTAAACCCTTTTGGCAAAGCTCCAAATAACCACCCTGCCGCTAAACACGCTGCCCCTGTCATTGTACCGTAAACAGCCCCTTTTGCCGTGCCTTTGGTTATCTCTTCCGTTGCTGTAAAGAATTTTGCAATAGATGCAATTCCACGTTTAAATTTTCCTGCTTTCTTTTCTTCTTGTGCATTGTTATCAGCTTCAAAACTGCACTGGTCAAGAAGTTCAAGAACCTGAGTATTGTTTTCTGCCGTTGCTTTTTCTCTGGCTTTCTTTGCTGCCTCATCAGAAATTTTATAAGATGTAAAACTAACGCTTGGATTGAAATCTACTGCCATGATGCACTCCTACTTTTTATTTACTATTATTAAAACTCGTAAATAAAAATTTTGCCCTATTTTTTACAAAGTTTTACAAAAATTAATTAAATAAATTTAATTGCGGAACTTCCAACTCTGCATTATCAGAAGAACGTTTGCGTCCTGCCAAATCTTTTGAAAAATCTTTTTGCATTTTCGTCATCAAATCTTGAGATCGCTTGATTACAGCACTCGGTAATCCTGCCATTTTCGCAACCTGAATACCGTAGCTCTTGCTTGCACCGCCTTGAACAATTTTTCTCAAAAACTCGATTTCTCCATTTTCTTCTGCAATAGTAATCCTATAATTCTTAATTTGCGGATAAGTTTTTGTCATTACATTTAATTCGTGATAATGAGTTGCAAAAATACATCTTGCCTTAATCTTTGTCGCAATATATTCAGCCACAGACCAAGCTATCGCAACACCGTCATAAGTGCTTGTTCCTCTGCCGATTTCATCTAACAAAATAAAACTTCTATCTGTCGCCGAATTCAAAATATAAGAAGTTTCAATCATCTCAACCATAAATGTTGACTGCCCGAGAGTCAAATCATCCGAAGCTCCGACACGTGTAAAAACTTTGTCTATAACGCCAAGTTTTACATAATCCGCAGGTACCCAAGAGCCGATTTGTGCAAGCAATGCAATAAGTGCATTTTGCCTCATATATGTGGATTTCCCCGCCATATTAGGACCCGTCAATATCATAAATTGAGTGTCCGTTTGCGAATTACATCTTAACTCCAAATCATTTGAGACATATTCGCCGAGCGGAAGAATTTTTTCCAAAACCGCATGCCTGCCGTTTTTTACAATAAAATCATCCGACTCATCAATTATCGGCTTGCAATAGTTGTTTTCGACCGCAACATCCGCCAGTGCCGCAAACACGTCCGCTTGTGCAATACATTCTGCGATTTCTCTAATTTTTGAAACAAATTCTTTTGAATATTCTCTGAAATCAGTAAATAGTTTGTATTCCAACTCTGATGATTTAAATTTCGCAGAAAGCACATCGTCCTCATGCTTTTTTAATTCATCCGTAATAAATCTTTCGCCACCTGTCAAGGTTTGTTTTCTAACATATTCTGGTGGTACAAGATTTAGATTTGAATTTGAGATTTCGATAAAATACCCGAAAACTTTGTTGTAACCGACTTTAAGATTTTTTATATCTGTGCGAGTTTTTTCACGTTCTTCAAAATCCTTAAGCCAATTCTCACCGCCGGTCAACAAATCTCTAAAGTAATCAAGTTCACCGTTGACGCCTTCCTTAATGATTCCGCCTTCCTTCAAGACTGTTGGCGGGTTTTCCATAAGCGTGCGGTCAATAAGATTTGTATACTCTTGAATTTCAGGCAAGTAGTTTTCAATCTTTTTGAGCGGGTTAAATTCAAGGCTCTCTGCGATTTTTGCAAGTTCAGGCAGTACAAACAAAGACTCCTTCAAACTCAAAAAATCCCTCGGGCTTGCAGAGCCGTTGCTCATTCTGGTAGAAAGCCTTTGAATATCGTAAACTCTTTCCAAATTTTCAATAAAAGATTTTCTGATACTCGTCTTTTCTACAAATTCAGAAATGCTGTTTTGACGTGCGAGAATTTGATTAATATCCTTGAGTGGCTGGCAAATCCAGTTTTTCAAAAGTCTTGCACCCATATTAGTTTTAGTTTTGTCTACAGCCCAAAGAAGTGAACCGAACTTGTTCTTTTCTCTTAATGTTTCCACAAGTTCAAGATTTTTTCTTGTAGCACTATCCAAAATCATATATTCAGAAAGTTCATAGGTTTCAATTCTTTCAAATTTCGGAATATTATTTTTCAAAGTTTCCCAAACATAAGCCAACAAAGCACCGGCAGCCCTAAAGCCGAGTTTATATTTAGAATACCCGAAAGCCTCTAAACTCTGAGTTTCAAAAACAGCTTTCAAATTGTTACTCGAAAACTCCGCAGAAAACACGTTTGACGGAATCTTTGAACAATTATACAATTTTTGAATATTTTCAGGCAAATCGATTTTTTCTTCCGGCACAATTTGGAACGGTTGAACTTTTTGAGCGAGCGATGGTGCAATAATTTCCGCAGGGTTAATCCTTGCCAACTCTGCCATAATTAAGTTCAACGAAGCTTGCGTGGTCTTGAATTCGCCTGTCGAAATATCGGCATAGGCAAAACCGTAATCCTCACTTTTTTCATCTTTGAACATTGCACAAATATAATTGTTGGAATTTTGCTTAAGGAAATCGCTTTCAGTAAGTGTTCCTGCCGTGATTACTCTTGTAACTCCACGTTTTACCAACCCTTTGGCAAACTTAGGATCTTCAAGTTGGTCGCAAATCGCAACTTTGATATTTTTTGCAACGAGTTTTTCCAAATAACCGTTAATCGCTTTTACTGGAATACCGGCAAGAGGAATTCGACCATAATAACTGCCTGCATCTCTGCCCGTAAGTGTCAATTCAAGTTCTTTTGACAAAAGAACGGCATCTTCAAAAAATGTTTCATAAAAATCACCCAAACGATATAGCAAAACAGCATCAGGGTTAAGCTTTTTATTTTCCATATATTGCTGCATAACAGGAGTCAGCTTATCGAATTCAACATCTCTCGTATTAATATTATTGATTTCAGATTTTGTCATAGTTATAATTAAATCATATCATAAAAAGAGGATTTTTAGAATGGGTTGTTTAAGAAATTTAATAAGAGCCGTAATAATCACGCTTGCCGTTGTGGGTTTCATGTCTTTGGGCGGAAAAGAACTCGTAAACGGTTGGTTTTCACAATGGTTTAATCCTTCGCAAGAAACGATTGTAGAGCGAGCAAAAAAAGTCGGAGATTTTTCTAAAATTAACGAAGAATTTGAGCTTGAAAAAGCTGCCGGCATGTTGGGATACAATGCCGTAGTAGCGGAGCACAAAGCTTCCGGACAAAAGTTGGTGGTTGTAGATTCTTCAAAGAAAGAAATTTTGACGCAAGCCGATATAAAATCCGACGATATAGAAAATAAACTGAAATCTGCTTTGCAAAAAGTAAAATATCAAGCGATATCCATTGATGAAATAAAAGTTACGAAACGGGGAACGATATATTCCTACGGGCAAGAAAATCCTTATGTAAAGTTCAATGCAAAAATTAGTCGCTTGCCAATAGGAGATGTTTCGGGTATAATATCAGTAGCGAAAGCGAAGGACGGAACAAATCGTGTTCTGGTTTCCGTAAATGAAAAATCAAAATATTCACAGCTAATCTCTGATGAATTTTTCAAAAATGTAAGGTAGAAATGAACGAAAAAAAACAAAAAGAGCTACTGGCAAAAATGTACGTAACTCGAGAAGAGTTCTCAGCTTTGATGCAAAGTGACTTTGTGACGTCTGGCGAAGGACAAGGTCGTTTGCAAAAGGGTGGCAAGGAGTACGCAAAGTACATAATTGTAACCCGTGACGAAAACACCTTCACATTATACGTGGATTGCACATCGGGCTAGCAGGGCTTGCTGTGTTTATTGTCAGCGAATATGAGGTTGATAAAAGGATATAAATCGACACTACGTCGGAGTGGTACTCTGCCGAGAAAAACGATTGAGTATCGTTTTACGAGAGGGTTGTTCAAAAGAACAACATCCGCCACGCAGACGGACACAAAATTGACAAGTGAATAACAAAATCAGACACTACGTCGGAGTGGTGGAATGGTAGACACGTACGTTTCAGGTGCGTATGGATTTTCCGTGTGGGTTCAAGTCCCATCTCCGACAAATAAAAAAGAGTCCTCATTAGAGGGCTCTTTTTTATTTGTCGGGAAAGAGGGGACGAAAAACCCCAAAGCAAAGCTTTTTGCGGGTTCAGCGGGAGCGAGCTGAGGCTGGAGTGCTTTTGTTTGAAGTGATAAAATCACTAAAAACAAAACACGGAATTGCCGTTACAAGCGAGCGACCAAGACAAGTCCCATCCTTGTTATTGCATAGGGGTTTAGTTTTTATGCATTGTCGAAGAGTACTTGAACCCATGTTTTTGTTTTGTCAGACATAGCCTAACCTACTCTGTAGCAACAAACGACATTAATTTTTCCTGTGATATAATAGAATTAGATTGTACTCTAATAATCAGGACGGAGCTGGTTTTATGATAAAATCTTTTAAATCTAAAGAAACAGAAAAAGTTTTTAGTGGAACGTTTAGTAAAAAGCTTCCTCAGGAAATTCAGAAACGTGCATTACAAAAGTTGAGAATGTTACATGTAGCTTCGGTTCTTGATGACTTGAAGATACCACCGAGTAACCATTTAGAGGCTTTGAGTGGAGACAGACAAGGACAATACTCTATCCGTATTAACGACCAGTTCAGAATTTGTTTTCGTTGGTTAGACAACCATTCATTTGATATTGAAATAGTAGACTATCACAGTTAATTTAACCTATCTTAACAAAATGCTTTTGTGGGGTTGAAATTACGTGGTACGTACTGTATAATATAAGTAGATGATAAACAATATGGAGATATTGCAATGACTGAATATATTGAACTTACAACAGTTGGCGAAATGCTTAAAGAAGAATTCATTGAACCGTTTAACCTTACTCAAAATGCTTTGGCTAATGCAATATTTGTCCCTCCAAACAGAATTCATCAAATTGTTAAAGGTCAAAGACGCATTACCGCAGATACTGATTTGCGTTTGACGAAATATTTTGGACTCACACAAGGATATTTTTTACGGTTTCAAGAGGATTATGAACTTAGAATTGCAAGGCGTAATATCGCAGACGAAATTGATAAAATTCAACCGATTAAAGCTATTGGCTAGTTTGCAATATTAATTTTGTCCAATGTTGCTTTCAACATTCCCCACGAGTCTAATTGGCAAAATTCTTTTTTCTTTTATGCTAAAATTAAGAAAAAAGGAGTGCTTTTATGAGAAAAAATATTATAACAGTTTTGTTGGTGCTTTTGTTACCGCTTGTTGCATACTTATTTATGACACATTCCGGTAACGAACCGATTAATGTCGCCGATGCCGGTCAAAACAAACCGCAAATTATTAAATTTACATCAACTATGTGTCTTGATTGTCAGGAAATGAATAAAATTATGAAAGAGATCTTTCCGCAATACAAAGATAGGATTGTTCTTGAGGAAATCTCCGTACAGGACGGCAAATCTTCTACTAATGCCAAAATCAAGAAGTACAACGTAACTCTTGTTCCGACAATTATTATGATTGATTCTAACGGCAAACAGGTTAGAAGAATTGAGGGTGCTATCCCTAAAGAACAGATGATTATGTATTTAGAGGACTTAAAATAAATTATGGGAAATTATATCGAACTCTTTACCGGTAATTCAAGTATAATACTTTTGTTCGGGCTTTCGTTTTTGGGCGGACTTGTCGCCTCTATTTCACCTTGCTCATTAGCTATGCTACCGATTATTATCGGTTACGTCGGCGGGTATTCCGAAGAAAAACCTTTTAAAACATTTACACAACTCATATTTTTTATTATGGGTACGGCAGTCGTATTCTCTATAATCGGTATACTATGTGCAATCACCGGTAAAGTATTTGTTTCCGTAGGTGGAGCTTATTTCAGCCTGATTATCGCAAGTATTGTGATGATTATGGGATTGAAACTCGTCGGATTTCTTGATTTTGAAATTCCGCTTTTGATAAAAGAGATGCCAAAAAATAACGGAACCGGAACTTTTCTTTATCCGTTTATTTTAGGCGGTTTTTTTGCACTTGCCGGAACTCCGTGTTCTACCCCGATTTTAGCGGCAATTATGGCATTTGCTTCTCTTAGTGCAAGTTTAATTCAAGCTGTTATTATGTTATTCTTATTTTCGTTAGGACAAGGGCTAATTCTTGTACTTGCAGGAGTCTTAACCTCTAAATTAAAAACTTGGAAAAACTTCTACAAACTTTCAGACATTATGCTTAAATTAAGCGGATTTTTACTGATTTTAACTTCATTATATATTTTTTATAAGATTTTTACTCCACTCCTTGTAAAATAGCCCTGTATGTAGTAAAATATAGTCAAATACAGGACTAAGGAGAAATTTTTATGAAAACTTTTGAAGGGCAACTGGTTGCAAGCAATGAGAGATTTTGTATAATTGTTGCGAGATTTAACGATTTCATCGGCTCTAAACTCTTGGCAGGAGCTGTTGACGAACTAAAAAGACACGGTGTTGATGAAAATAATATTGATATCGTTAAAGTTCCGGGAGCTTTTGAAATTCCTTTGTTGACTTTGAAATGTGCAAAATCCGGTAAATACAACGCAATTATTACTCTTGGAGCTGTTATAAAAGGTTCAACTTCTCATTACGATTATGTTTGTGCAGAGTTGACAAAAGGTATTGCCCAGGTTGCCTTGCAAACAGAAGTTCCTGTTCTCTTCGGAGTTCTGACGACCGACAATATTGAGCAAGCAATAGAAAGAGCAGGCACAAAAGCAGGCAACAAGGGTGCTGAGGCTGCTAAATCCGCTATTGAAATGGCAAATTTAATAAAAACAATTTAGTGTTGAGTTTATAAAAAGGGGGTTTCTATGAGTGAGGCTATTACCGAATACCGTAACGAAAATACGAAAGACATTGACATTTTATCAACCATTGACATGGTTAGAAAAATGAACGAAGAGGACAAACTCGTTGCTCTTGCCGTTGAAGATGCGACACCTGAGATTGCTCAAGCTATTGACTTGATTGCAAAACAATTTTTGAAGGGTGGAAAATTATTCTACTTTGGAGCGGGAACTTCAGGACGTTTGGGAATCCTTGATGCGTCAGAATGTCCTCCGACTTTCAGCACGGAACCAACTATGGTTCAGGGAATTATTGCAGGCGGCGACAGTGCGATTAGAACTGCCGTTGAAGGAGCTGAAGATAATTTTGAACAAGGTAAAGAGGATGCAGAAGTCTTAACCGCTAACGATGTTGCCGTTGTTATTTCCGCAAGCGGAAATCCTAAATATTTACTCGGAGTTTTAGCTTATGCTGAAGAAATCGGAGCAAAAACAATCGGTGTTACTTGCAACTCTAAAGGACGAATTGCAGAAGAAGCAGGGCTTGTTATTTGTGCAGAGGTTGGGCCTGAGGTTATTGCAGGCTCGAGCAGATTGAAGGCAGGAACGGCTCAAAAGATGATTTTGAATATGCTTTCAACAGGTTCTATGATAAAAATCGGCAAAACATACGAAAACTTTATGATAGATTTGAAGGCAAATAACGAAAAACTAAAAGACAGAGCTATCAGAATAGTGGCTCAAATTACGGGTGTTCAATGCAGTGAAGCACTTGCGGCACTTTTGAAATGTGATTGGGAAATCAAAACCGCAATAGTTACAATTATTATGAAACTTGATGCGGAAGAAGCTAGACTAGAATTAAGAAAACACGGCGGGGTTTTGAGAAAATTAATCAAAACAAAACTTGCGGTGTAGGGGAGAGAAATATATGAAATTAACGGTAATAGGTGCAGGATGCTGGGGGCTAACGCTTGCTTGGCTTTTGACGGATAATTTTGATGAAGTCACGGTTTGGGGCAGAGAACAGGATTTGTCGGAAGATTTAATCAAAAACAAACATGCTTCAAAACCTCTTGAAGTACAACTTGCTGACAAGGTTGAAATTACGTCAGATTTAAAAGCAGCTATAAATGGTGCTGATATTATTTTAAATGTAGTTGCAACATCAGGTACGAGAAGTGTTTGCGAAAATTTAAAAAATTCAGGGATTAAATCGGAACAAATTCTTGTTAATGCGTCAAAAGGTATCGAATTACCGTCTTTAATGAGAATGAGCGAAGTAATAAAAGATGTTTTGCCTGACCAAACCCTTGCAATTCTTTCAGGACCAACCCTTGCAAAAGAAGTTCTTGCCGGTAAACCGACGGCTGCTTGTGTGGCTTGTGAAGATATAAAAGTTGCAGAGTTTGTACAAAAGGCTTGCAATGTTCCGAACAGGTTCAGATTGTACACAAACAGTGATGTTATCGGGGTTGAGCTTGGCGGAAGTTTGAAAAACGTAATCGCTATTGCGTCGGGTTTTGCTCACGAAATGCAGTTGGGTGACAACTGTGCAGGCACTTTGTTAACTCGTGGTATGGCAGAAATTGTTCGTGTAAGTATCAATCTTGGAGCAAACCCGTCTACCTTATACGGACTTTCCGGCATGGGCGACTTGATTGCGACATGTTCAAGCCCAATGTCAAGAAATTACACGGTTGGAAAATTTCTCGGTCAGGGCAAAAAGATTGATGATATTTTGAGGGAATTAGGCTCGGTTGCAGAGGGTGTAAAAACCTCAAAAGCAATCTGTGAACTTGCGAAAAAACTCGGAATTGAAGTTCCTGTTTCAAATGCAATTTACGAGGCAGTTTATACGGACATCACGCCAAAAGAACTTCTTGCAAAATTGATGAACAGAAAGCTGAAAGAGGAAGAGAGATACGTATAAATGAAATATGCCGTCAGATATTTGAAAAACACTTTTTACCCGCTGAATGTTCCGGAAGGCATTCACATAGAAGAAGGTCAGCTTGTAATCGTCCGTACGGAAAAAGGTGAAGAAGCTCTAAAAGTTGAACTTGTAAATCCAAAAATCGCAAAAATCTGGGAACATTCTAAAAACAAGCCGGCTCCGCTGAATTTGGAAAGAATCTGTTCACAACGTGACCTGCAAACTCTTGATGATATTAAAAAAGAGGAGGTCACCTCGTTTTTCAAATGTCAGTCTCTCGTAAAGCAGCACAAGTTGAACATGAATTTGGTTCAATGTAGAATTACCTTTGACAGAAGAAAAATAACTTTTTACTATACAGCTCCCGAAAGGGTTGATTTCAGAGCTTTGTTAAAGGATTTGACGCAGGTTTTCACCAGAGTGAGAATTGATTTGAGGCACATCGGAGTTCGTGACGAAACCTCAATTCTTGACGGGGTCGGACTTTGTGGCAGACCTTTTTGCTGTTCTTCATTCTTGAGAAAATTTGCGACTATCAACGTAAAACTTGCAAAAGATCAGGGAATGCCGATTGCTCCAGGAAAAATCTCGGGAACTTGCGGAAGATTGCTTTGTTGCCTGACTTATGAATATTCAAACTATATAGATGCCGCAAAAGGAATGCCTCCGGTAGGTTCATCCGTAATGACTCCTGACGGTTTGGGCAAAGTTTGTTACTTGCAGTTCTTGAACGGAACTGTTTCTGTTAAAATGGAAGACGGCAAGACGAAGGAATTTGCAAAATCTGATATTGAAATGGTTGATGCGGATGTTAACGTAGAAATCGACATGCCTGTAATGAATAGAGCTTATGGCGATGATAGTGATGTTGATATCAAACAGCTCGAGGACGACAGAAACAGTTCAACAGGTAATGTTTAAATTTTTTTAACAGTAATTTTTTACAAAAGACCCCAAGTTTAAACTTGAGGTCTTTATTAATAATTGAGATTTATTGCCGAATTTAGTATTTCAACATAGAAACAACTCTTCCGCAATCCTCACCTAATTTTTCTCTGCCATTTAATTCACAAAGCTCGATTAAGAAAGCAATACCAACGAGGTTTGCACCTGCTTTTTTGATAAGCTTACAAGCTGCATTCGCAGTTCCGCCTGTTGCAAGTAAATCATCAACGATTAACACGTTAGCACCCTTCGGAAAAGCGTCTTGGTGAATTTCAATTTTATCTGTACCGTATTCAAGAGCATATTCTTGAGAATAAGTCGCAGCAGGTAATTTATTCGGTTTTCTGACCGGAACAAACCCTGCATTCATTTTATATGCCATTGGCATACCAAAGATAAATCCACGGCTTTCGATACCTGCGATGTAGTCAATTTTTACATCTTTGAATTGGTCGCAAAGGTAATCTATCATTACTTTTAAGGTTTCAGCGTCGTTGAGGGCTGTTGTAATATCTCTGAAAAGTATACCTTTTTTCGGGAAATCCGCAACTTCTCTGATTTTACTTTTCACATCTAAAACTGTTTCTGTCATTATTTTTCTCCTTTTTCAGCCAGTATTTGTTTTAATTTTTCTGTATATTCTTTTGTGTAACCTTTTGTTTTTTCAAGTTCTCGTCTGATGAAGGCTTTTATGCTTGCCTCTTCTTCCATAACAAGCCCGTGTGCCGTTTTGCCCCATTTCATATCTTTCTTCATAAACAAGATTTTAAACCCGATAAAAAGCACGAGCGGAAACCATATTATGAAAAGATATACGGAAGTTTCCAAAGCCTCAAACGTAGCATCAAGTCTTGGCATAAAATCATATCGTCTGAGAGAATATCTTGCAGCAAGGAAAAATCCTATACCGATTGCAACTCCTATAATTATTGAAGAATAAAGAGTGTGAGGAGGTGCATCTTTTGCAAAAACCTTAAATGCTCTTATAATTATTTCGATAATAAACCACAAAGGCATAATAAATTCGGAAATATATGCCATCATATCTAATCTTGCACGAAATGACATTTTTTTAGAAACAAGAGCAGCACCTGAATATTCCAAATAACGGCGAATAGTACCTTCCAGCCAACGTCGTCTTTGTCGGAAAAGTGGAGCAAGATAAGCAATACCCTCTTCATATACAACCGCATCAATGCAATAGCGGACATCCCAGCCTTTTATATGCAATCTTGTTGACATATCCAAATCATCAACAATCGTATAATTATTCCAACCGCCAATGTCCTCGATAGCTTCTCTTTTAATAAGTTCACCGTTTCCACGGAGTTCAACCGCACCCTTGACGGAATCTCTGCCGACTTGAAAATATGTATCCATTGTATATTCATTATTTTGGCAACGAGTTAAAATGTTTTGATTTTTGTTTCTGATAACTTTTCTTGCCTGAACTGCACCAACATCTTTCGGTTCTAAATCAGGTACAAGTTTTGACAAAAAGTCAGGCTCAACCGTAGCATCCGCATCAAACACCAGAACAGCATCACCACGAGCGATTTTGAATGCATCATTCAAAACTGCGGATTTCCCCGGAAACGCATCTTTTTCTCGAATAAGGGCCTTAACTTTGTCATGTTTTTTTTCTAAATCTTTTATAACAGAAGCTGTATTATCAGTGCTTCTGTCATCAATTACAATAACTTCAAAATTTTCATAAGTCATTTGCAATATATTTTCAACAGTATTCGAAATCACGCACTCTTCATTATGAGCGGGAATCATGACTGTTACGAATGGTTTATAGTTCTCATTTATAACTTGCGGATATTTTTTAAGCTTTCTTTTTTTTAAATTGTAAGCAAGATTTGTAAACCCCGCATATATCGTCATACAAACGCATAAAAAAGCTAAGCCCCAAATTGTATTAAAATAGCTTTGGAAAATATATATAAAAATGGCAAGCCCAAAAATTATGCTAAATAATATAAATCTTTCTTTCATTCTTATTCCCTTGAAGTTTCTCGTGATAAAACCAATTACTGTAATATTGTACCAAAAACTAAAAAAAAATAAAAACCGAAGGCATAATTAGGTTAAATTTTGTATCTAAATACATTAAACAGAGGTTTTTTGAAGGCGGAAAGTGTTAATTTTCGTTAAAATGCTTGCTAAAATTTGATATTCCGCTATAATGAGAAGGTACAAATAAGAGAAGGAGTTTTGTTATGAACAAAGAAGAATTAGTACAAGAAGTTGCAAAAAAAGCTAACGTAACACAAAAAGAAGCTGCTGAAGTTCTCAGTGCTTGGGTTGATACTGTACAAAAAACAGTTGCTAAAGGCAAAAAAGTAACTTTGGTTGGTTTTGGTACATTTGAAGCTAGAAAAAGATCTGCTAGAACAGGTAGAAACCCACAAACAGGTAAAGAAATCAAAATCCCTGCTAAAACAGTTCCTGCTTTCTCAGCTGGTAAAAAATTCAAAACTATTGTTAACGGCAAATAGTTTTTTGCCCGTAAACAACGGTAAAAGTTTAAAGGAGATGTGTCGTTTGATACATCTCTTTTTTAATCTCGTAAAGTTTTTGTTAACCCGTTGAATTGTTCCTTTGATTATGGTAGAATTGAAACACGGTTTGAATTACCGATACAAGCAAACAAGAGAGCAGGAAAATGATTAATTACACAAACAACGGATACGAAGCTTTGTCATCAGGAATTATGGCAGCGTTTTTTGCACAGGTTCTTAAATTTATAATTTTTACCCTAAAAAGCAAAAGAATTAACTTCAAAATTTTTACAACGACAGGCGGAATGCCGAGTTCTCACTCTGCGGGTGTAATGGGGCTTGCAACCTCAATCGGCTTAATTGCGGGGTTTGATTCTCTTGTATTTGCGGTATCTTTCGGATTTGCACTTATCACAATGTACGATGCTGCGGGAGTTCGTCGTGCAGCAGGCAAAACTGCGGCTTGTCTGAACAAAATGATGGATGATTTTTACAAACACGATGTCCAAGCTATAGGCGGAAAACTTAAAGAACTTCTCGGACATACACCTTTAGAAGTTATTATGGGTGCAATTTTCGGAATTTTATTTGCATATTTCTACCACAAACACCTGATTGGTCAGATGTAATCAGCAGCAAATAAGTTAATAGGTAAATAAGATAATAAGTTCTTATCGTTCGCTACGCTCAAAATCAAAAAAGTCTCCTCTACCTTTGGAATAGAGGTCAAACAAAAATATTTTGTGTCGGCTTAGTATGAAATGCCCCCAAAAGGCACAGAAATAGCTTTGGTGCGTAGCACCAGATTTGAACTTATTCACAAGCCCGTCAGGGCAAATTCACTTATTCACTTATTCACCTTTTTGTAAAGGTATTAGCACTCTTCACGTTCCATCCCCTTGCATTTTTATATTATTTATGTAATAATCATAACCAAGAGGGTTTATAGATAGAAATCTATATCGGGCATTAACTCCTCTTGGAAAGAAAGAGATACTCCAACGAATGGGTGTTGAAGAATTTAATTACAAGTATATAAAAGATAGAGCCTCGGCAGGAAGCTGGCGTAGAGGTTATGAATATCATCTCAAGGATATGGTGTTTGACACTTATCCTGAGAAAAACTTTTACATGGGAAAAGTTAAAGGAAACTTTCAAGATCACTACAATACGGACTTGATTTTCAAAAAAAACAAAGTAGAAGCCCGTTGCAACTGTCCGCTTAAAGAAGAATGGTGCAAACACGCTGTTGCGGTCGGTCTAAAAGCTATTGACGAACATGCCTACGAAGATTGGCTTGAAACGAAATTCGGTATGGAATTTGATTTTCCTGACGAAAATACAACCCTGACAGAATCCCCAAAAGGCAACTATATTTTTCACTTCAACCCTAAACGTAAAGCAAACTTTTTCTCAATCCTTGTAATGTCAAGAGAAACCGGAAAAGTTGTCCGCCAGATTGAAAATATCCTGAGAGCCTTGATTGAAGCCCAAAAACAAGACCCGAACTTTGAATTAAACAATTCTCAAAAAATTGAAGTCGCAATCTTTCAACAACTTTTGACTATTTCAAGACAGGATAAAAAAGCGGGTTGGTACGATATTCCGATTACTAAATTCGGTCCGATGTTCTCGCTTTTGTCCAGAGCGGATGAGGTATTGGACGAAAAGACTAAAAATAGATTGAAATTTACTGACGAAGAATGGAAACTCGTCTTGAACGTAAACATTTCCCAAGGCGGCACAATCCTTTTAGCATTAGAGTGGAAACGCCCTAACAGCGACGAGGTTTACCCGTTTGAAGAGGTTCGATATTTTTCAAGACACCTCAAATGGGGCAGATACAAAAACGTAATTTTCTCGACTAATGTTGCAATGCAAGTTATACCGCAAAGTCTTTTAAAATCTTCATTTACGGATTTGAAGGATTCTGACGGCGGGAAATTTATCTACGAAGAATTACCAAAGTTGAGAAAAGTTATCGATGTCAATATTGACGAAAACATTTCAAAATTGATGTTGGAGGAACGTCCGCCATTAAACATTGTGACAATGGGGATTGACTACGACCAATCTTTAAAAGCGACTTTGGAATTTGAATACGACGGAGTGCGAGTACCGTTTTCAAAAACCAGTGAAAAAACTCCATACATCACAGTAAAAAAACAAGGCGAGGATTTTGTCTACTGGATAAAAAGAAATTATAAACACGAAATCGAAGCATATAATATGTTGCTGGCATGTCGTTTTGTACCGATGCAGACAAACAATTTGGCATTAGAAAAAGAAAACGCAATCGATTTTTATAACTATTACATCAAACAGGCCGGCGAAGGGTGGAAGTTTGTAGAAAAAGACGACATCAGTTTCTTCAAGCTTATGGACGAACCATTTAGAATGTGTGCCAAAATTGACTTTTCACAAGAATCTCAAGACAGTTTTGAAATCCAACTTTATGGCAGAGTCGGAGAAGAGATTATCAATTTTGATGAAGTTTATGACACCATTCAAAGCGGTGAAAAATACAGTCGTATAAGGAGTTTGGGCTTTGTGGAATTTCCTGCCCAAAACATTTATGCAATGATGAGAGCATTCAACTCATTTGATGTTTACAGAAACGACGAAAACAAATTTACCGTAAAAACTTATCGTGCGGGCTTGATTAGCGAACTCAAAAACCTTGATGTTGAGCTTGTTTTGAGTGATGAGTTTAAAACATTCTGGGAACAGATGTCGACATTCTCAACCCACGATGGCACAAACCTTCCGACACACGCAACCGCTGAATTTAGAGAATATCAGCTAAAAGGTTTCGGCTGGCTTTGGTTTATGTATAAATACGGGCTTAACGGAATTTTGGCGGACGATATGGGGCTTGGAAAAACTTTGCAGGCTCTGACAGTTTTGCAGAAGGCAAAAGAAGTTGACGGCTCAATGCCAACCCTTGTAATTTGTCCGACAACCGTTGTGTTCAACTGGGAATCCGAAATCCAAAAGTTTGCACCTGAGCTCACATGCCTAAAACTTGCGGGGAGTGACAGAAAAAATCACTTTAAAGAAATCCCGAATTATGACGTTGTAATCACAAGCTATGCCCTAATTCGCCGTGATATCAAGCATTTTAAGGATATCAATTTCAGATATATTATTCTTGATGAATCTCAAAATATTAAAAACGCAATGTCCCAAACTGCACAAGCTGTCAAACAGTTACAGGCTAACCACAAACTTGCTCTTTCCGGTACTCCGATTGAGAACAAGTTGGAAGAACTTTGGTCTGTATTTGATTTCTTAATGCCGGGGTTCTTGTTGAGTGTTGCGGAATTTAACGCTCGTTATGTAAATCCGATTATGGAACGTCAGGACAAAACGGTTGAAAAACGTCTGAAACTCCAGATTTATCCGTTTATCTTACGTCGTATGAAGCGAGATGTTGCAAAAGACTTGCCTGACAAGGTTGAAAACATTGCATACTGCGAACTTACGGATGAACAAAAAGACTTTTATCTTCAAGTTCTTGACAGTACGAAAGAAGAATTGTTCAAGAGTATTGAGCAAAACGGGCTTGAAAAAAGCAGATTGTCTATTTTCTCGGCATTGCTCCGACTTCGCCAAATCTGCTGTCACCCTAGACTTTACGACAAAGAAAACGTCAAACACATTATGTCGTCAGGTAAATTTGAAAAACTTAAATCTATGCTTGAAGAGATTATTTCGGAAGGTCACAGAGTGCTTTTGTTCAGTCAATTTGTCAACATGCTGGATATCGTGAAGGGCTGGCTTGAACGAGAAGGCATTGAATACGAATATTTGACAGGTAAAACAAAAGACCGTCAGGCAGCAGTCGAACACTTCAACAACAGTAAAATCCCAATATTCTTAATCAGCTTGAAAGCCGGAGGTACGGGCTTGAACTTAACCGGTGCGGACTACGTAATTCACTATGACCCGTGGTGGAACCCTGCGGTGGAAGATCAGGCAACAGATAGAGCATACCGTATCGGTCAAACGAAAAAAGTATTTGTATATCGACTTATCACGAAAAACACGGTCGAAGAAAAAATTCAAAAACTCAAAACGATTAAGCGAAACCTTGTTGACAGCGTAATTTCCGTCGATAGAAATATTGTAAAATCACTTACAATGGACGACATCAGAGAAATATTCTCCGCCGACTAGGTGGCATGATTTGTCTGCTGAAAGCGTTTCCACCGAAGAAGGCAAATTTAAAAGTCCCTTCACTCTTCACACTTTACTCTGTAAAGGTCTTATCGCCCTATCGCCATTTGTTGAAGTTATGCCTCACTCTTCACTTTCTATTTTATCCTAATCTTTTCCAAAATCTGCTCAAAGACTTCGGATTTGAGGTTATTCTTGTGAAGGATATCAAGGCATTTGTCAAGTTTTTCGTTTAGGTCTTTTTTTGATTTTTCAAGCCCATAAAGGCTTGTGTATGTCAATTTGCCTGCATCTTTGTCTTTGCCCATGGTCTTGCCCATCTCTTCAAATGTCGAGATTTCATCCAAAATATCATCGGCAATCTGGAAGGCTACCCCCATACACTGCCCGAATTCCGTAATCTCTTCAAGTTCTTTTTCTGTTGCGTCTGCGATAATAGCACCGCTACGCAAGGCGAGTTTGAACAAATCTGCAGTTTTATGAGTATGAATATATTCAAGCGTTTTTTCAGGGTCAGGGATTTTTGAGGTTGCTCTTTCACTTTCTATATCAATAACCTGACCGGCAATTACACCGAACGCCCCCGCTGCGTGAAAATATTCCTCCAAAATATTGATAAGTTTTTCTGCCCCGAGTTTTTTAGAATTCTTCACAATAAGTTGAGGTGCAAAAGTCAAAAGTGCGTCACCTGCCAGAACAGCGTTTGCTTCACCGAAAACCTTGTGGTTTGTGAGTTTGCCACGTCTGTAATCGTCGTTATCCATACAAGGCAAATCGTCGTGTATAAGAGTTTGTGCGTGCAACATCTCGATTGCACAAGCCGTCGGGATTGCGTCCTCAAAATTTCCGCCAAACATTCTACATGTTTCAAGACACATTATAGGTCGCAACCTTTTGCCCTGAAGGGTTACGGTATATTTCATCGCCTTAAAAATATCGTCAGGATATTGTATCGGCATAAATTCGTCAAGTTTTTCATCTACAAGTTTGATGTAATCATTCATCTGCATTTTCATAGTCTATGTCCTTATATAGTTGTTGTTTAAGCGTGTTTCTGGCACTTTGGCGTTTGCGTTCACTGATTTTTGCAACGGTTTTGTTGTGAACCGTTTTCTTGGAATTTTCTTCCTTTTTGCCTTCGTACTTAATTTTTTCTTTGTACTCTTTTGCCTCTTTTATGAATTCTCGGTAGCTCTCGTATCGGGAATTGTCGATTTTATCAATATTGTCCAAAACTGCACAACCATCTTCATTTAGGTGAAGGCAATCTGAGTATTTGCAATTCTCTTTGTATTGTGAAATGTCGACAAAAAGGCTATCGACATCAGCAGGCAAAAGAAAATCAAACTTCACGTTGCTAAACCCCGGAGTGTCGACAATTCTGGAGGTTTCATTAATTTTTATAATCTCTGAATGGCGAGTGGTATGCGTTCCTCGTTGCGTTTTGTCGCTGACTTTTTTGGTTCGGAGGTGCAAATTCGGGTTAATAGCATTTACCAAACTGGATTTGCCGACGCCTGAATTCCCGCAAAGCACACTCGTCTTACCTTCCAAAATTTTTTCAAATGTTTTTATCCCTTTGTGCTCGGTTGCTGACGTGTAATAAATTTCGTAGCCCATCGGTTTGTAGATTGATTTTATGCGATTAATAAGGTGGAGGTCAAACTGCAAATCTTCCTTGTTAAAGCACAAAACCGCAGGAATATTGAAATATTTTGCAAGTGCGACATAGCGATTGAGTTGATGAAGGTCTAAATCAGGCTCTTTCAGGGCGGACACAATGATAATTTGGTCGATATTCGCAACACTCGGGCGTTTGATGTAATTTTTTCTCGGCAAAATCTTTGTAATATGCCCGTTTTCAAACTCCACAAAATCCCCGACAAGGATTTTTTCTTTTTGTTTTTTTAGGACTTCTCGAATTTTGCACTCAAAAGTTTCCCCGTTCGCTTGAACGTAGTAAAAATCCGAATGAATTTTATAAATTTGCCCTGTTGTCATGACAGAAATATTTTAGCATGAAAATTTTTGAGAGGCTTGTGACGTTTTCTCTTTCAAAAAACACACAAACCTATTGCCACTTAATCGAAATTATGATAAACTCTTATCAGAATGGAGAGTATTGAATGAATTTATTAAAGATTTTTTCAGATATCCCGATAATGATTGTTCTTATAACTTTCATTTCATCGTTGATTTTCTGCGTTGTTAAGTACAATTATGTAAACAAAAATTTGAAGTTTTTCTATAATTTTATAAGCCAGTACAAAAAAAGTGACCTCAATTTCAGGTTCAAAGAAATTGATGAATGGATGATGGCAAATCCTTACGTTATGAATGCGTGGATTGAATTCAAAAACACACTCGTATTCTCGGAATCAGTTGCTCTCAAAGGTCAAAACAACAACTTGACATATCAAGAAGTTTCTTCAACAGTCCAAAATATTCAAACAACTGTTGACCCGTTATATTTCTTTGATGAAGAAACATTGGTAACTTCAAAATACAACTACAAATTTATGAACTCGGTATCAACAATTTTAACCGGTTTCGGGCCTTTGTTCACCTTCTTGAACATCGCAATCGCTTTCGGTAAAATCGACTTCTCATCACAAGAACAAACTATCGCATCCGTTGCGGGTTTGATGAGTTCCATGCAGGCTGCTGCTTTGGTTTCCGTAATTGCTGTAGGTTCATCTCTTGTATTCATTATTTACGAAAAACTTACATACAACTTTTTATGCAGAAAACCGATGTTCGCTGTTCAGGGAGTTATTTCTAAATTATTCGACAATATTTCATCCGAAAAATTCTTGTTTGAGTTATTAAGAGAAACAAAAATTCAAAACAACGCCCTTCAACACATTATTTCGGCATTACCGAACGACTTTAAAGTCGCACTCAATTCTGGTATTGCAGGCAATCTCGTTCCATACCTCGAAAACCTTATTTTCGGTATGAATTTAATGAACAAACAAATGAAAGAAGTTGCAAAATCCAGCAAAAAGGATTCTGTTGACGAATTATTTTAACGGAGAAAATCTTGGCTATTTATCATAAGAAAAAAGGAATAGAAGACGAAAACAACAACATTTTCTGGACGACAATGTCCGACTTGCTGTTAGGTTTGGCAATTATTTTCATGACACTGTTTGTGCTTGCTATGACTGGATTTACACAGGATAAAGTTCAACTTCAACAAACCCAGATGAAGGCGGCAGAAGAAATGGCTGAAAAGCTTAAAGATGCCGATATTGATGCCGAAGTTGACAAAGTTACGGGCAGTGTAAAAATTTCCGATTTACAACTTTTTGAAGTCGGAAGCTACACACTTTCTCCAAAAGGCAAACAGTATTTGGACAAATTCGTTCCGATTTATATAAATTCAATCCTCGCCAATGAGGCATTGACTGAAAATATTGCAAATATTTTAATTCAGGGGCATACGGATTCTCAAAGCTATTCTGGTTTAAAAACTCCTAATGATCAGTTTTCTAAAAACATGGAGCTCAGCTTGTTGAGAGCAAATGCCGTTGAACAGTATATGTTTAAAACAAAATATGACAAAAAGTACGACAAACAGTTGCGTAAACTGATTTCTGTCGAAGGCAGAAGTTTTGCAGAACCTATTCTCAAACCTGACGGAACAGAAGATTACGCAAAGAGTCGTCGAGTAGAATTAAAAATAAGAGTGAAAGGACAGAACATTTCAACAATGTTCGGGTTAAATTTTGGCAATAATTAACGAAAACGATATTTTAGAAACAATAAACATGATACGGTTATACAACCTTGATATCAGAACGGTAACTTTAGCACTCAGCCTTAGAGATTGCTGCGATAGCGATGTCAACGTAGTTTGCGAGAATATATACAATAAAATTAAACACTACGCAAAAAACCTTGTAGAATACGCAAACGAACTAGAAAACGATTATTCGATACCGATTATCAATAAAAGAATTTCAGTTACACCTATATCCGTTATCGGCGAATCTTGCAAAAACCCTGATTACGTAAAAATTGCCCAGACCTTAGACAAGGCTGCACAAGAAGTTGGAGTTAACTTTATCGGCGGCTTTTCCGCACTTGTCGAAAAGGGTTGCACAAAAGGTGACAAGCTGTTAATCGAGAGCATTCCGGAAGCACTCAGAACCACCGAAAGACTTTGTTCTTCTATTAACCTTGCCTCTTCAAAAGCGGGGATAAATATGGATGCTGTTTTGACAATGGCAGAAACTATTAAAAAAGCGGCCGAAGTAACGAAAGATACTGACGGACTTGGAGCAGCAAAACTTGTTTGTTTTTGTAATTCAGCAAGTGACAACCCGTTTATGGCAGGTGCTTACTGCGGAATGGGCGAGCCTGAATGTGCCTTAAATGTTGGGGTGTCTGGCCCTGGGGTCGTGAGAGCTACGATTGAGGCAATGCCAAAAGGTGCAAACCTTTCTGAAATTGCAAACAAAATCAAAGAAATCGCATATAAAATCACGTCAACAGGCGAACTCGTCGGCAGAAAATTAGCAAAAAAACTAGATATTCCTTTCGGAATTATTGACCTTTCCCTTGCACCGACACCTGCGGAAGGCGACAGTGTTGCGGGGATTTTTCAGGCAATGGGTTTAGAACATGCAGGGGCTCACGGCACAACAGCCGCACTTGCTATGCTTAACGATGCCGTCAAAAAAGGCGGAATTATGGCAAGTTCACACGTGGGCGGACTTTCAGGAGCATTTATTCCTGTGTCGGAAGATGCAGGCATGATTGAAGCCGCAAGCAAAAGCTATTTGACTTTTGATAAATTGGAAGCTATGACCTGCGTTTGTTCTGTAGGCTTAGACATGATTGCAATTCCGGGGGACACACCTGCTTCGACCATTGCGGGAATTATTGCAGATGAAATGGCAATCGGGATGATTAACAAAAAAACAACCGCAGTCCGAATTATTCCGGCTTACGGCAAAAAAGTCGGCGACAAAGTATGCTTTGGCGGACTTTTGGGCGAAGCTCCGATAATGCCCGTAAATAAATTATCCTCAGCAGGTTTTGTAAATCGAGGAGGAAGAATTCCTGCCCCAATTCACAGCCTGAACAATTAATTTTTTACTAAAGATTTATTTTAAGCGAAAAATTAAACCTTTTGCGGAACATCTTTTAGGTGTTCAAGGTATTTTACTGCGTAAACAGCCCCGACAGCACCGTCTGCAGCCGCAGTAATCACTTGCCTTAACGGAGTTTTGCGAACATCACCGATTGCAAAAACACCGTCTAAAGAAGTTTTCATAGTTTCATCAGTAACAATAAACCCGCCCGCATCCTGTTCTATTTGACCCGAAATCAACTCGACATTCGGAACAATTCCAATATACGGAAAAACTCCATTAACAGGCAATTCAGACGTTTCACCTGTTTTTACATTTTCTAAAACTACCGAGTTTACAAGGTCGTCACCCTTAATTTCTTTTACAACCGAACTCCAAACAAACTCTAACTTATCATTTTTAAAAGCACGTTCCTGAACAATTTTATCAGCACGAAGTTCATCACGACGATGAATTACGTAAACTTTATCTGCAAATTTTGTCAAATAAATAGCCTCTTCAACTGCGGCATTTCCGCCTCCAACAACGGCAACAACCTTGTTTTTATAAAAAGCACCATCACAAACCGCACAATAACTGACACCACGTCCGACAAATTCATTTTCACCGGCAACCCCAAGTTTTAAAGGTTTTGCACCTGTTGCGACAATCACGGTTTTGGCTCTAAATTCCGCCTCTTTTGTCAAAATAACTTTTGGATTAGAAATCAAATCAATTTTTTCAATTTCTTGCATCGGAAACTTCTGAACCCCAAATTTGTCAGCGTGTTCTTCAAATTTTTCCATTAAATCGTACCCGCCAACAATCGGAAACCCCGGATAATTTTCCAATTCTAAATAATTTGATGGCTGACCGCCCATCATACTTGTATCGATAACCGCAGTGGAAACCGCCCCACGACTTGCATAAATTCCCGCCGAAAGTCCGGCAGGCCCGCCGCCAAGTATAACTGTATCAAATTCAAAACTTTGCATTTTATATTTTCCTCATTTTATCTAATTGCCCAAAATTCCTGCACCCGAAATTTTTGCACCGGTAAGTGCATAAGTTGCGGTTTTCGTGCTCACAACAGCGTTGCCGTTACGGGAATACGTCACTAGGGTAAGCGTATTAACCCCGACGAATTTATCACCCGACAGCGTAATCTCAACACAGTCCGTAAGTTTTTGGTTGTCATAATCCCCCACTTTTGTAAATTTAATAGTACTCTTATTTACGTAACTGACATTTATGGATGCGGTTGCACCTGTAAACGGGTTACTTAAATTTATGACGTCATTATTTCTGGATAAGTTCCAAATATCGACGCTTGTCTTTTTAAAATTTGTAGGGCTGTCAGTAGATTTCAAAGCCGCCGCAACTCTCCACGTGCCCATAAGAGCCGGCGGAACTTCTCTCACAAGCGACACACCTGCTTTCAAAACCGTCGGAGTTTCTGCAAATGCAACTTGCGAAACACCCATCACTAAAACTATTAAACTGACCCATAACCTTAGCATACAACTTATTTTAATAATTAAAACAGAAAATTCAAGTCACGACATGCGAAAAAGTGGGGAAATATAGAAGTGAATAAGTGAATAAGGTAATAAGTTCTTATCGGGTGCTACGCACCTCAGGGTGACATGTTTTTAAAAGTCCCTTCACGCTTAACTCTTCACGAGCTCGAGCAGAGGCATGAGCGAAGCGAAAGGTGAGCAAGAATCAACGGAAATGTTGAGTTTTCGTTGTGATTGCGAACGGTGCCGTTTTATGCGAGGGCGAATTCACTTTGTAATGGACTTATCGCCCTAACGTCTTATAGTCTTATCACCTAGAATGGCATAAACGTTTACGCTTATTTCACCACTTGTTTCAATGCTGCGTCAATCAAGCCCTTGAACAGCGGGTGCGGTCTTTCGGGACGAGATTTGAATTCAGGGTGGAACTGGCTTGCCACAAACCAGTCAAGTTTTGGCAATTCCACGATTTCAGCAAGCATTCCGTCAGGTGACATCCCTGAAAATACCAGCCCTGCGTCTTCGATTTGTTTAATATATTCGCTGTTGACCTCGTATCTGTGACGGTGTCGTTCGGAAATCTTCGTTTTTCCATACGCTTCGTGTGCTTTTGAACCTTTTTTCAAAATGCAATCGTAAGCTCCGAGTCGCATTGTTCCACCGTAACCGTGAACGTTTTTCTGTTCCAGCATTAAGTCAATAACAGGGTTTTGTGCGTTTTCGTCAAATTCTTTTGAATTTGCGTCTTTAATTCCTACAACATTTCTTGCGTATTCGATTACAGCACATTGCATTCCGAGGCACAATCCCAAGAACGGAAGATTGTTTTCTCTTGCGTAGCGGATTACGTTTAATTTTCCTTCAATTCCTCGAATACCAAATCCACCCGGAACCACAACAGCTTGTACGTCTTTTAAAAGCTCTTTGCAGGCTTTATAGTCTACGCAATCTTCTGAATTTATCCATTTGATTTCTATTTTAGCATCGTTGGCATAGCCGGCATGTCGCAATGATTCCACAACCGAAATGTAGGCATCTGAAAGTTTTGTATATTTCCCTGCGATTGCGACTTTAAGAGTTTTTGTCGGATTTTTGATATTTTCGACAAGTTTTTTCCAGTTTTCTAAGTTTGGAGTGCGGTCTTGAACTCTTAACATATCGAGAACAACATGAGCCATGTTTTGTTCTTCCAGTGCAAGCGGAACTTCGTATATGCTTTTCATATCACGGCATTCAATAACGGCTTCTTTCGGAACCGAACAAAATAGTGCCAGTTTTTCTTTTTCTGTTTTTGGAATCGGTTTGGTTGTTCGGCAAACAAGAATTTCAGGTTGAATACCGTAACTTCTCAAAACTTGAACACTGTGTTGTGACGGTTTTGTTTTGAGTTCTCCTGATGTAGGAAGATACGGTAAAAGCGTTGTGTGGATTGAGATTGCGTTACCAATGCCCGCTTCTGTTTTGAATTGTCTTATTGATTCAATAAACGGCAAACTTTCGATGTCGCCGATTGTTCCGCCGATTTCGATTATCTGAAAATCAGGTTTAAATTGTTTTGTTGCCCCAGCAATTCTCGATTTAATTTCGTTTGTAATATGCGGAATTACCTGAACTGTCGCACCGAGATAATCTCCACGACGTTCTTTTTCTATGACTGTTTGATAAACACTTCCTGATGTTACGTTGTTAAATTTGCCGAGGTTCGTGTCCGTAAACCTTTCGTAGTGTCCCAAGTCAAGGTCTGTTTCCGCACCGTCGTCGGTTACAAAAACTTCACCATGTTGAAACGGACTCATCGTTCCGGGGTCAACATTTATGTAAGGATCAAATTTTTGGTTGATAACTGAAAATCCTCTTGCTCTTAACAATTTACCCAAAGATGCGGCAACAATTCCTTTGCCCAATGAGCTGACTACACCGCCTGTAATAAAAATATATTTTGTCATATTGAACCCCGTAAAATTTAATTATCTGTTAAAACTTAAAAAGGCGGGAGGTTAAATCCCGCCTGAAAAATTTAGTTGATTTTCGGAACTCTGAAAAATCCGTTTTCTTCTTCCGGAGCGTTTGCCATAAGTTCCTCTTTCGTTTGTTCGTAAGACACTTTGTCCTCTCTCATAACGTTTACAAAATCAATAACCTGACACATCGGTTTTACGTTTGAGGTGTCAACTTCATTCATCTGATCGACATATTTTAGTACGTCGCCCAGTTGCTTTGTGTATAATTCTTTTTCTTCTTCGGTTAATTCAAGTCTAGCCAGTTTAGCTACGTGTTCTACGTCTTTAATTGTAATCATGTTACGCTCCAAATCTATTTTAAACTATGTAAAAATTATAGCACAAAAGTTCATTTATTTATAAATATTAATTAAATTTAAGTATTTTTATAAGGAATTTTTCCGTGATATACTGATTTTGCACTAAAAATAAGAAGAGGATAAAAATTATGCCAATGACATCACCTGATATGACAATATTAATTACAATGTTGTTTTTTGTTTTTGTAATCGGTTCTATTATCGGAAGTTTTTTAAACGTGGTAATTTTGAGAGCATTTAGTGGGGAATCTATTGTTCTTCCGCCGTCAAAATGTCCGAAATGCGGGAACAAACTTAAGTGGTGGCATAATATTCCTATTCTTTCTTATATTTTACTTGGTGGAAAATGCGGATTTTGCAAAGAACACATCAGTTTTCAATATCCGATTGTAGAGTTTATCACGGGCGTTTTGTTTGTTATGATGTTTATCGGCTATGGTGCGAGAATTGAAACCCTGTTTGGATTTGCCATAATTGCGATTTTAATGGTGCTTTCGGTCACAGATATAAAAGAATGCGTGATTTTTGACGGGCATGCTTATGCTTTAATAGGAACTGGGTTGGTTTATTCTTTGTTCAGAACGGTTGTTCAAGTTATTAATGCCAATCAATCATCTTTGTTTTTTACGTATAATTGGGATTGGTTTGTGCATAGTCCTATTGTGATAAGCATTTTGGGCGGAATTGTCGGAGCACTGGCAATGACGGCAATCTATTGGCTCGGTAAACTTTTGGCGGGCAGAACTGCGTTTGGCGAAGGTGATATCTTTATCCTTGCAGGCTTAGGAACTGTTTTCGGCCCGAAAAATGTTTTATTTATTCTCTTGTTTGGGGCAATATTCCAGTTTTTGTTTATAATTCCTATGTATATTAAAAGTCTTGTTCAGCAAAAAGATTGGAAATTACTGATTTCACTTTTGACGTTGTGTATTTTTGGCGGATTGTTCTGTTGGTCAGCGTACGGATTGTTCACAAACGACGCTCTAATGTACACCTCAATGGCATTGCTTGTCGTAAACACAATCTATACTTGCGTTTGTCTGATAAAAAGTATAAAAGCGGAAAAGAGTGTGACATTTGTTCCGTTCGGGCCTTTTTTGGCTCTTGCCGGATTGGTTGCATTGCTATTCCCGCAAGTATTTATCTACCTTGCAAATCTGTTCTTGGGGCTTGTCGGAGTAACTTTCTAAACAGACAAAATTTTTAAACTTTCTTTTAAGATATCTTCGGCCGTTGCGTTTTCAGAAAGGTGTGCAAATGCCTTGGATAGGGCATTTTTAATTTCTTCTCTTTCGTATCCGAGAGAAACCAATACTGTTTTTGCGTCATCTACGGCTTGAGAATCTTGGAGTTTTGAGGTTTCAATCACAACTGGCTCGTTTGTTTTGAAGTTCATCAATTTGTCTTTTAATTCAAGAATAATTTTTTGAGCAAGTTTTGGTCCTACTCCTTTTGCACAGGTCAGAGCTTTGAAATCGCCTTGAATTACTAGCCCGATGAGTTCTGCGGACGGAAATTCGTCTAAAAGGGTTAGTGCCATTCGGCTTCCGACTCCTGAAACTGAGGTTAAAATGTTGAAAATGTCACGATCTTCTCGATGTAAAAATCCGCAAAGACTCATTTTGTCCTCTCTGTGCAAAAGTACGGTGTAGAGTTTGATTTCTTTGCCGTCGAGGTCTGAAATCTCTGTAAAGTCACGTATGCTGACATCAAAAAGATAGCCGATGCCGTTGTTTTCAATCGTCACTGTGCAGTTTTTTTGTGAATTATTTTTGCCTGCTGGAATTCCTTTTATGTAGTCGTACATTTTAGCCTTTCAAGGTGTCTTTAATTTCTGAAACTGTTCTTTCTAATTCTTTGTTAATTTTCAATTCATCCTTGATTTTTTCGTAAGAATACAGCATTGTTGTGTGTTTTTTCTTGAAAAATTCAGCGATATTTTCAAAACTTTTTTCGGTAATTACTCTTGATAAATATACCGCAATGTGTCGTGCCGATGAGATTTTTTGGCTTCTTGCGGCACTTTGAAATTCTGCGATAGAAATCCCGTAGTAATCTCCGACGGCTTTTGCAACCTCGTTAATCGAAATTTCTTTTTTGTGTGCCTCGCAGTTGAGAACTTTTTTTACAAAATCAAGAGTAACTGCGGTTTGTTCAATGTCTGCATAAGCACTGACTTTATTGAATGCTCCTTCGAGTTCTCGAACGTTTGAGGTGAAATTGTTTGCAATATATTCAAAAACGCTGAAATCTGCCTCAAGTGAAACTCTTTCGGCAAGGTTTTTTAAAATAGCAACTCGTGTTTCAAAATCCGGAGGTGTTATATCTGTCATAATCCCCATTTCAAATCGGGTTTTCAGTCTGTCCGGAAGAGTTGGAATATCTTTCGGCAATCTGTCTGATGTAATGACAATTTGCTTGTTCTTGTTCAAAAGACTGTCGAAAGTATGAAAAATTTCTTCCATTGTTCGATTTTTTGATTCCAAAAATTGAATATCGTCAATTAAAAGCACATCAACATTGCGATATTTTTCACGGAATTTATCCATTCTGCCGCTTCTATCGCCTCCTTGTTGAAGGTTTTTGATAAGTTCGTTCATATATTCTTCGGTTTTGATATATCTGACACGAAGTTTTGGTTTATTGAAAATGATGTAGTGTCCTATTGCTTGCATAAGATGGGTTTTGCCAAGCCCCGATGCTCCGTATATGAATAGCGGGTTGTATTTTTTCGCCGGATTTTGGGCGACGGAATATGCCACGGCATACGCAAAGCGGCTATTTTCGCCTACTACAAAGTTTTCAAATTTATATTTTAAATTTAAGTTGGAAAAAGACTGCATTTGAGCAAGATTGTTCATTACAACATTTTCTTGTTCTTCCTCAATTTGCGGTTTTATTTTAATCCTTGCGTTTTCTTTTTTCTTTTCTTTTTCGTATCTTTTCGCGAGGTCGTCGTCATAAGTTATCGTGAAATCGATATTCGCCCCTAAAACTTTTGCAAAAGCCGCAGAAAATTCTTTAAAATAATTTTGTCTCAAAATTTGCGGAGCCATAGCTTTTACTGTAATCAGCGTAAATGTATTGTTATCGAACCCTGACGCATCAATAGGTTCAACCCATGTTGAAAAAGCATGGTCGGGCATTGTTTCTTTTAAGACGTTTTTTACGTCATTCCATTTTTTTTTGACTTCCAAAATATCCATAAATTAATTCTACTACAAAAAATTCTACCTACAAAACTTCGTACAAACTTGGTGCTTCTTGGACACTGACGTTGCCTTCCGGAACTTTTAAAACTTTTACTTTTACTGTTCTGTTAGCATACGCAATTTCAATAATATCTCCTTCTTTTAATTGTTTGGCTGCTTTTGCGGGGCTGCCGTTGACGGAAATTCTGCCTGTGTCGGAAACTTCGTTTGCGACGGTTCTTCGTTTAATTAATCTTGAAACTTTTAAAAATTTGTCTAATCTCATATTTTCTCCATTTTGTTATTATTTTAACATACAAATTAATTTATGATATAATTTTTGTGTGGAGCATATTATGAAAAAATTTTTGTATAATATATTAATAATAATTTGTTGTTTATTCGGTTTTAATTTTGTACAGGCTGCGGAAATTAAATTTGTGCAAGTATCCGATACGCATTATGCTATGTCAAATCCGTATTCGGAACAAGTTTTAAAAGCTGCGGTTGCTGATATTAATAATTTGGATAATGTTTCGTTTGTAGTGTTTACAGGCGATAATATCGACAAGCCAAACCCTGAGGATTTGGCAAAATTTGTGAATATCGTAAATAAATTAAACGCACCGTATTATCTTGTAATAGGTAATCATGATGTTTTTAAAACAAACGGGTTGTCTAAAAAAGAATATTTTGAAGTGGTTAAAAATAATAATCTGTTTTATAAAAACACAACTCCAAATTATTCTTTTACAAAGGGCGAATATGCTTTTATCGTAGTTGACGGAGCAAAAGAGCTTATCCCCGGCACGGTCGGCTATTACAAAAAAGAAACTCTCGATTGGTTGCAAAAAAAGTTGAAAAAATACAATAAAAAACAAGTCGTAATTTTGCAACATTTTCCAATACTTTCGCCAAACGAAACAAAATCTCACAGAACTTATAAAGCTGAAGAATATCTTGAGATGTTGAAAAAATACCCGAACGTAAAAGCTGTTGTTTCAGGACATTATCATGTAAACTTTGAAAAGATGCAGGATGGAATTTATCATATTTCTTCACCTTCGCTTTTGGCTCAGCCAAATCAGTACAAAGTTATTGATATGGTTACGACAAAGGGATTTTCTACAATGATTTATACACAGTTGAGAGAACTGGATGTAAAATAGGTGAGTTGCATTTTTCTGATAAAACTATTATAATGGATACTAACAGTAAAATAGGATATTAAAAAAGGAATATATTTAACTTCATGGACGAGACGGGCAGTTTATTATTTAACTCAATTTTAATTGTAATTTTATTACTTTCAAACGGATTTTTTGTGGCTTCAGAATTTGCAATGGTAAAAGTTCGTAAAACAAGAATTGAACAACTTGTGAACGAAGGAAACGATACCGCAAAAGTTGCGATGGAAGCTCTAAAAGACTTGGATAAATTTATTGCGGCAGTTCAACTGGGTGTTACGATTTCCAGTATCGGTTTAGGTTGGGTCGGCGAAGGCACTTTGGCAAGAATAATCGAGCCGTTATTTACATTCCTTCCGGGGATTAGTCAAACTATCGCAACACACACTGTTTCAGTGTCTGTTGCATTTGCTTTGATTACTTTCTTACATGTTGTAATCGGTGAGCTTGTTCCGAAATCTATCGCACTTGAATATACGGAAAAGACTGCTCTTATTGTCGCTCGTCCGATGCATTTTATAACTTGGATTTTTAATCCGTTTATCTGGTTGTTGAACGGGTTTGGAAATACTTTGCTGAATATGATGCACATTCCTCATTCGCACAAAGGTTCTCTTGTGCATTCGACGGAAGAATTGGATATGTTGGTTAAGCAAAGTTATAACGGTGGAGTTTTGAATGAAACCGAAAAAGACATGCTTCATAATGTATTCAAATTCTCTGATTTGACAGCAAAGCAAGTTATGATTCCGAGAACCGATATGGTTTGTATTCCTGATGATATAACTTTTGATGAATTAAATAAAATCGCAACAGAAAATCAATATACCAGATATCCTGTTTATAGTGAAGGAATAGACCATATTGTCGGGCTTATTCATGTTAAGGATTTATATTCGCTTACTGTTAACAAGGAAGAAAAACCTATTAAATCCTTATTAAGAGATATTTTGCTTGTGCCGGAAACTATTACAATGGATAATTTGGTTTTGGAATTTAAAAAACGCAAAGGTCAAATGGCGATTGTAATCGACGAGTTTGGCGGAACGTCAGGACTTGTCACTTTGGAGGATGTTCTTGAGGAAATCTTTGGAGAAGTTCAAGACGAATTTGACGAAGAAGAAGAATTTGAAATCAAAGAAATTGATGAAAACCGATATGTTGCAAACGCTATGATGCGATTGGATGAAATGGCAGAATTTTTCGGACTTGATGAAGATGCGTTTGAGGACGACGACGTTGATACAATCGGCGGCATGGTCGTAAAACTACTCGGTAGAATTGCTCAAGTAAACGATACCGCAACTTTGAAAAATTTGACGTTTATCGTAAAAGAAATCGACGGTGCAAGAATTACGAAACTCGAAATTATCAGAAAACCTGTTGAGGCTGAGCAAAAAGAGGAGGAACAAGCAAAATGATGAATATTGCGATGGGTTTTGACACCAACTTTGCACCTTATGCAGCAGTAACGATAAAATCAATTTTACTTCACAATAAGAATGTAAAATTCTATATAATGTATGACAATTTAGACAAAAAAGATATGAAAAAGTTGTCTGGAATGATTGATGAGGGTGAAAATTGTACTGTCGAATGGATTGATATGACAGGTAAGTTCGACCATTTGAGTGCTGGCAGTTGGAAATCGAAAAGCGTGTATTTCCCAGTGGCATTGCCTACTCTTTGCCCTGATGATAGGATTTTGTTTCTTGATGCGGATATTTTGGTGACGGACAATCTTGAACCTTTGTATAACAAAGACATGACGAGTTATTACCTTGCTGGGGCTCGTGATTGCGGGCTCATTGTGAATTTTATGCAAAATACAATACAAAATTCAAAAACGCATGGCGGGCGTGTTCCTTCGCAAGATTATTTCAAAGAAGTCTTTGGATATACAAAAATTGAAGATTTCAGCGAATATTTGAACGGCGGAATTTTGTTGATGAATTTGGCTGAAATGCGTCGTGATGATATCGAAAATAAGATGTACGATTTGTTTAACAAGATAGATTTTGCTTTTAACGAGCAGGATTGTTTCAATTATATTTGTCGAGGAAAAACAAAGGTTTTAGCACCGGAAGAGGCGGTTTTGGTTGTCAAAGACGAGATTATCGACAATTTACCGGAGAACTTAAAGCATGCATATCTTGAAAATTACGACGAAAATAAAAAGCATTTGATTGTTCATTTGATTAAAAAGCCATGGCGTTTTCCTGAAGACCATGTCCTTTATTCCAAAATGTTCAATGAGGTGAGAGGGCAGACCCCGTATCGTTTTCACCGTGATAAGAAAGAAATTTTTAAATTCAATTTTGGTAAGAGAAAAAAATATCTGGTGTTGTTCGGACATACAATTTTTAAATTTTCTTGAGTTTTTCTACACCACAAACTTTAGACAAATGTAAAACTATCATCTTTTTAAATGATGTTCCATTTTCAGGATTGTATAAAATAATAATGTAAAGAAATGTTACACAATCTTGGGTGGATTAATGGATCAAGGCTTTGATTTTACATCTTACAATAACATAAAAAGGCTTTCGGAAGAGGAATTGACGGCGTTATGGGAAAGTTATTTTAAAGACAAAAATAACAAACAGATACGTGATGCCTTGATTGTTCAGTATATTTACCTTATCAGGTATGTAGTTGGCAGAATTAAGGTTACATTACCTTCGACGATTTCTGTTGAGGATATTGCAGGCTACGGTGTGGAAGGTTTGATTAATGCAATCGAGAGATTTTCAATCCAAAGAAATACCAGATTTGAAACTTATGCCTTGATTAGAATTCGTGGTGCGATACTTGATAGAATTCGCTCCGAAGACTTTTTGCCGAGAAGTGTAAGAAGAAAGATTAAAGAAATTAAGGTAGCACAAGAACATCTTAAACAAGAAATCGGCAGAATGCCGACGACAACGGAAGTTGCAAATTATCTTGGAATAGATGTGGAAAAAGTTAACCAAATTCTCTCGGAAGATACTGTTATGACGTCTATTTATGACAGAAAGGGTGCAAACGATGACAGCGTCGAGATTATCGACACTATTCAAGACACCAACAAACTCAATCCGCAAGAGAATATGGAAGAGAAGAATGTTAAACAGGAATTGGAGAGGGCATTGCAGAGATTACCGGAGAGAGAAAGAATTATAATGGTTCTTTACTATCAAGAGAACATGACATTGAAGGAAATCGGTTCGACGATAAACATGTCAGAATCTCGAGTTTGCCAACTTCATGCACAGGCGATTATGAAGTTGAAAAATATCTTGAGTGGAAACAGAGCTTCCCGCCTTCACCAAAGTATAGTTGCGTAAGTTAAAAAGTTTTGCCGAACTAGACAGCTTCCAGTTCTCGGCGTATGTCATCGACTGTTACGTGCAATATCGGGGAGTTTTCATCTTTTCTCAACACTACACTTTTAATTCCTGATTGCACAATAAATCTTTTGCAAAGAATACAAATAAAATTGTGTCCCCAGATGTACATTGTTGCACCCATACAGCGGTCTTGTCCGGCTTGAATTATGGCGTTTTGTTCTGCGTGTATTGAGCGACAGGTTTCGTATCTTGTGCCTGATTGGATGTTGTTTTTTATGCGGTAACAAATTCCACGTTCTGCACAGGATTCAACCTTGGAAGGAGTTCCGTTGTAGCCCGTTGCTTTGATTTTTTTGTCTTCTCCTACAATTACCGCACCGACTTGTGCTCGCAAGCAGTTTGAACGACTTGCACAAGTTTTTGCCATATCTAAAAAATAATCTTCCCACGACTTGATTTCCATATCCATACTTCCTTTTTTATTTTTCTACATTTTAACACGAAAAAATATTGTGCAAAGTTGACAGTGCGGCTTTTATATCATATCCTTTGAAAAGGAGAGAATTATGTTTAACTGGAAAAATTTATTCAAGAAAAAATGCAGTCTGAAATCAATCAACAAATCAGAATTGGATGAAAAGCTTACAAATTTTACTGATTTCGGGCTCAATAGAGAGGAACGCAACCCGAAGGTAATCGTGTCTTTGACGTCGTTTCCCGAGAGGATGCACGACATCCACTACTGCATTTATTCACTCCTCAATCAATCTTATAAACCCGATGAGGTGGTTTTGTGGCTTGCAGAAGACCAATTTCCGAACAGGGAGGACGATATTCCGCAAAGTGTACTTAAACTCAAAACCAACGGGCTAAGCATAAAATGGTGTGAAAATCTTTATTCATACAAAAAACTCATCCCGTCGCTAAATGAATTTCCGAACGACATAATTGTCACAACTGACGATGACATTTTTTATGAAAAAGATTTCATTGAAAAACTCTACAAAAGCTATCTTGAAACGCCGAATGCGATTTCTTGCCACAGAGCACACAAGGTCAAAACCGACCAAAACGGCAATATAGAAATTTACAAAAAGTGGAAAAAGAAAATCAAGGGTGAAACGATTGATTACAAAAACTTTTTCACAGGTGCAGGAGCTGTTCTCTATCCTCCGCACAGCTTGGCAAAAGACATTTGTAACGTTGAACTTTTTACAAAACTTGCACCAAAAGCCGATGATATTTGGTTTTGGACAATGGCTGTTCTCAAAAATACAAAAATCAAAGTAGTTAAAGACAATATTTCTGAACTTACATACATAAACCCTGAACGTGAGCGAGGTTTGACGGGCGAAACAACCCTTTTTGCTTCAAATAAAAAAGGTGGCAATGATTTGCAAATGGAGGCAGTCATAAAAGCATTTCCGCAGATTTTGAAGATTATCAACGAATAAATCTACACCGTTTGAAGGATTTTTTGCGATATCTCTGTATATATATCTTAATATTAACGTATAATCTAGTATAGCCATGTTGACATTTTTGAAAACATGATTATAACAGTAGATGTAGAGTAGATAAGAAGATTATATTAAAGGAGAGCAGCTTATGGGTATGGCAGCTTCACAGGCGAGATATTTAGCATTAACCGCGAGAAAGACAAACGTTGAATATGAAGGTCAACAGATTAACCAAGAACGTACTGCACTTTCTAACCAGAGTGCAAATACATTTAACGACCTTTTGACACTGGAAGTTCCGACAGCTCCGAGCACTCAGGATTATACCGAAATCGTTTATTCTTATGATGAAGGTATGGAAAAAGAAACGATTACCGGTATGTCAAAACTCGAAAACGACCCTGACGGCTACAACTACTTGATTACACACTATCACTACTCTGATGTTTATACAGGTATTCAAAACAAACTTGCAAACCCGCAGGTTGCAATCGGTGATACTTCTACAAAAACAACCCTTGACAAATCAAGAATTGATACTGTTCAAGAATCTACATACACTGTTAACGGAAGCAGAGTTTCTGCGTACGACCAGAACAACGTAACACAAAGAACTGCGTACAACCAAATCGTACAGGATTACCCTGAACTTGCAGATATTGACAGCTCAAATATCAGATACTACATTGATTCAGACAACGTAATTCACTTTACGACAATTTCAGATTTGAAAGGTTCGGGTGACGCAAAGGGGTATACCTACAACCCGACAACACAAGCAACAAGTGCTCAACTGATTGCAAGAAGCAGTATTGATGAAACAAAACCGACAGGTGATGTAACTTATACTGTCGACGGTAATGTCGTCAGCAAATACAATTCGGCTGATGAGGCTCAAAAAAAAGCACTTGATCAGCTTGCAAAAGATTACCCTGCGATTGCAGAAGATACAGACAATTTGAGATGTTACACCGATTCAAGCGGAACTGTTCACTTCGTAACTCAAGCAACACTTGAAGGTAAAGGTGATTATGGTGATTATTATTCGGCAACCGGTGTTCCTACTTTTGTCGGTACCGCTGCCGTTACCAGATATAATCCGAATGATGCAAACCAAAAATCAGCTTATGATCAGATTTTGAAAGATTTTCCTGATTCAAAAATGGCAACGTCAGACCCGAACGACATCTACACTTGGACTTACCAAAAACAAACAAGATTTGCAACTCTTGCAGACTTGAGAGAAGCAGCTGCAAGCGGTCCTGATTCTACTCAACCGACAGAAAATCAAAACAAATTGACATACTACATTGCACAAAACGTAAACACAAAAATCGAAAGAACCGAAAAAGCGAGAGTTGACCTTGGCGAAAGCGGCAGACCGGAATCTATTCAACTTGAAGATTCTTCTGCAACATATTCACTTTCAACCGAAACTTCAACCGATGAAAACGCTTATCAGGATGCAATGAACCAATACAACTATGATATGGCGGTTTATGAAAAAAGAATTGAAGATATCAACGCTAAAACTAAAAAAATTCAAGAACAAGACAGAACTCTTGAACTCAGATTAAGACAACTTGATACAGAACAAGAAGCCCTTCAAACTGAAATGGAAGCGGTTAAGAAGGTTATTGAAAAGAATATTGAATCTACTTTCAAAACATTTGAATAGAATGTTAAATAAATTTAAAAAGAGGTACAAATGGCTTACAAAAATGACAGTTATCTGGTAATAGCAAACAAATTCGGCTCTGCAAGCGGAGATGCGAAGGCTATGCTGTGGGAAACTTATGATAAATTGAGAGATTTGACTGTTTCCGGAAACGGAGCAGGCACCGGTTTTGGAATGGCAGGAAGTTTCTTGTATAGAATTGCAAGTTTGATGTCACCTTCTTCTTTTGCGAATGTTTTTGGCTCATCAGAAACAATGAATATTCCGGGGACTTCTTATAATTCATCTCTCGGAGGCGGTTCTGCATACGGAATAGATTCCTTGTATAACTACTCGGGCTTTCCAAACGGTGCAGCACCTATATCGTGGGGTTTGGGCGGATATACAACCGGTGGAGCTTCCACAATTTCAGGTTGGGGCTCAAGCACAAGCGGAGTTGTAACAGGCGGTGCGTCCAGTGTTGGCGGAATTGCAGACATTGCAAACGCAGCAGCTTACGGACTTGGAGCATCAAACGGTTACGGTTGGCTTGGCAAAAACGTCGTTTTACCTGTTGCAGGCATGATTTCAGGTTGGGGCGGAATTATGCAGGCTGCAGCACCTTACCTCGGAGAATGGGGCTTGCCTGCAATCGTTATGTCTAACCTTATGCAAGGTACATCCTCAGCCGCACTTGCAGCATACCAAAATGTAACAGGAAACATCACCGCAAACGCCGATGTAATCCTTTCAAACAAGGTACGAAACATTGAAACAGTCTGCAAAATGCTCGACACACAAGGCGATGTCGTTAAGAAAATGCTTAAAGAGTCAATCGACGGCGATAGCAAAGCTATTCAAAACTTGTAGTAACTTTTTATTGAAGTGGTGACATTTTGTGTCACTATTTCTTTCTGTTACGTTTCATAACAACTTTTTTGCCGTTTTCGACTTTGTCAGCAAGGGCTGCTCTGCGGTTTTTGTCCTCGTAGGATATAAATCTTCTTGTACGGCTTGTTTCTGTTTTGTCGTTTTCTTTGTTTAATTTTTGACCGACAGACATTGTTGCAGAACCCGATGCCTCAAATCCGCCTTTTGCAACGCTTTCGTGAAGTGCTTTTTGTGCGGCATCTTTTGCTTGGTTTTCCATAGCCTGTTTGGTACTGATGTCGTTGAGCATTTGAGCGTTTTCGTCGGATTCGTTGTACATTTCGTCCATCATATATGTTTCAAGGTCGCTTTCTGTCGAGTTTTCGCTGATGTAAGCAGGCATTTCTTTTGCGTCGATTGAATCTTCATGTTCGTCGACCTCGGTCATGCCGTCATCTGCGACGACCTCGTCAGTTTTTGTTTCTTCAACCGATTTGTCTTCTTTTTCTGCTTGTGCTTTGTCTTCCTCGTTAAGTTGTTTTTCAAGCGTTTTAACCTCGTCTTCGGCATTTCTTTCTGCCTGAACCTCTTGCGGGGTCGGCTCTTGTTCTTCTTGAACTGGTTTTGCGTTTGTTTGTTTTGGTGTAGAAACCGTTGTTGCTTTGGCGTTTGCAGCCTCACTGACCGCATTAACGCTTGCTGTGTATGCAGCTTGTTCGGCTTTGTTTTCATCCGTAAATTCAGGTGTGTTGGCACTTGTAGCACCAACGAGATTGTCAACTGAAGAGTTGTTGGAAGAAATTCTGCTGTTGAGTTGTGCAACTCGTTTTGCGGAATTTTCATCATCCGTATTTGCCAAAACTTTTGATATTTCAACTTTTGCTGTTTGAGAATTTGCATTGAGCGTTGAAATAGTTTCAGCGTTTTTGTTGTTGTCGTTGGTTTTTGCCGTAATATCATTTGTTTCAACAGAAGGTTGAACCACTGTGTTTTCAATCGGAGTTTCGGCTTGAGGTGCTGCTTGAGGTGTAACATCTGCCATTGTATTTGTGTCTTGAGTTGTTTTCGGCTGTTGTTTTGCAAGTGCTGATTTGATTTCTGCCATAAGCGGAGAAACGGAAGCCGCAGCACCTGTGATATTTCCGCTAAGTTTTTCCGAGTAATCGTTTGCAAAGTTTGAAGTGATTTTGCTTACGATATTTCTTGCGGATTTTGCGTAAGTTTTTGCAGAACCGATAAGGCTTTCACCCATATCGATTAAATCTCTGCCGATAGAGTCGCCCGATTTGCCGTAAATCAAGTCGTAGCGTTTTTCTTTTGAAAGCAAAATGTAGGAAGAGTTGCGTTTGATATCTGTCTTGTCCCCCATTTCGCTCTCTGCATAAGCCTTGCCCTGTTCGACGGCTTGAGTTCCGTAAGCAATGTTTGATGTCGTGAGTTGGTTGAGATTTTCCACGCCTGCTTTGTAAGCATTAAGAATATCAAGCTTGCCTTGCATTGTGCTTACATAAGTTCCGTTGTCGCCGTTCAGATAGCTTTCAAGCTCGGTTGCTTGTGCGATATCTTCTGCGGTGAGTTCTTGACCGCTTTTTGCTTTGTTTGCAAGTTTTTCGTATTCTTTTAATTTTGATTTGAATTCTGTGTTCAACTTCATATCATCTGCAAACTTGTTGTCACGTAGTGCTGTTACTTGTGCGGTGAGGTCTGTAACTGTTGAACTTGCATTGCTCATTTCTGATTGTTTTGTATTGCAAGTTGAAATTGCATCACTTATTGCAACTCTTGCAGGGTCAGCCTGTGCTGTATCTGTAAGGGTAGTGTCATTTTGAGTTTCGTTTGTCGTAATTTCAGCGTCTGTTTGTTGAGCATTATCAGTATTTTCAACCTGTGCAGGTTTTGTAACATTGTTGATGTTGTCACTTTCTTGAGCAATCTCGACAGGTGCGGTTGAAACAACAGTTTCGCCGTTGTCAGTATTTGTTTCACCAGCTTTTTTAGCGTTGTCGGTTGGTTGAATTCCGTCGGCTTTTTCGTCCTTTGGCGTTTCTTGAGTTTCTTGTGTCGGGGTAACTTCTGTGCTTACATCGTCGCTTTCTTGGACAAGTGCTTTTGCTTCCGCAACTTTTTCTTGAGCTTGAGTTCCGATTGCCATGTTTGTTTCAAGACTGTCTTTAATTTCGTTTGCTTTGACGTCAAGGCTTGTGCTGTTTATTGCGGAATTTTTTGCAACGTCACTGCCGAGGGCTTGTGACTGCATGGTTTCAGAGGTTCCCATTTTGCCGAGATCGGAGGTTGTACCGAGGTATTGTCTGTTTTTGTTGCCTTCATATTCGGCAACTACACGACTGTTGTTGTCTAATTGCTTACTAATTTTATCGTTAACGTCAACGAGAACCGTAATTTCGCCCATTTGAGCCATAAGTTCGTCGATATCGCTGTTTAGTGCGTCGATTTCTGCTGAAAAATCAACTTTGCTGTTTGTCAAAGTTTTGCCGAGTTCGTTGTAACGACGGCGTTCGGTTTCGCTTAGTGTTCCGTTTTGAGCTTTTTCATCAAGAGTTTTCCATTCTTGAAGCATTGTTTCTACATCGTCTGAAGCTTTTTTTTGGTTGCTCAAAACCTCTTCTTGCGTGCTTTCTACTTTTTGAGCAAGGGTGTTAACCTCTTCGTTTTTCTTGTCGAGTTCTTCGTTTTGAACATCGGATTTTGATGAAAAGGCTTGAACTTGTTTTTGTGCATTTGCCTGAGTTTTGTTATCGGTTTCGTTTTCAAGGTTGTCTGCTGCGTTTTGGTCTGTTTCTGAATTCTCTTTGATGTCGTAGTTCGCAGAGTCGTTATCCTGCATGCTGTGAGCCCAATCAAGAAATTCTTTTGGAACTTCAACTCCTTCCGCTTCCATTTCGAGAATTTCTTCATAAGAATATTGCCCCCAAATAGGATCGTTCGGGCGGGATTTGTCGAGATGTGAGTTCATTTCTGTCATGTGAACATCCATAAAATCTCTTGATTTTATGCTATAAACTCTTTCATATAAACGATTTTTCAATTCGTAATATCTTTCACGTTCTTTATCTGAAAGAATTTCTTTTTGAAATTTTTTATTTAAATTATCGTATTCTTTTGCTTCTTTATCTGAAAGAACTTGGCTTTTAATAGTGGAGGCAATTTTTTCGATTTGAGTTTCTGATCTTTGCAAACCGATTTCAATGGCATAGTCTACCAACTGGTCATCAGGATAAACATCATATTTGGTGTTTTGCCTCAATTCATCCATAATTTCGCCGATATCAAAATTATAGTGTTGTCCTTTTTTATATTTTGAATTATATATTTCATTCCTGATTTTTCCGGTACTGCTGATATCTAGCATGATAAACCTTTCCGTTAGTATAAGACATTATTCTACAATATCTTTAACGGAATATTTGTGCGAAAACTTTAATAATTTCCGCTGATTGTAAACTTTCCTAAACAAAACACGAAAAAACGCCCCGCATTTTACGGAGCGTTTTTATATAACATAATAACCGATTACAAATGTTTTTCAATATTTGAAATAATTGAAGATTTTGGCATTAAACCGACAAGTCTTTCGACAGCTTTTCCTCCTTTGAATACCAAAAGGCTAGGAAGTCCGCTTATACCATAATTTTTTGCGGTTTCAAGATTTTCATCGGTATTAATTTTTACAAACTTAACTTTTCCCGCAAATTCACCTGAAATTTCATCCAATAACGGGCTGAGTTTTCTGCAAGGTCCGCACCAAGGTGCCCAAAAATCAACCACAACAGGTTCTGCGGATTGCAAAACTTCTTGCTCAAAGCCTGCATCTGTAATTTCTAAAGCATTAGACATGATATCTCCTTTACTTTTTAACACTGTGTATTCTATCACAGAAAGTTTTTTTATGCTATTATCTTATCAGAGTAGAACAGGATAGGAATATGGTACGGAAAAAGATTATAGAAATTGTCCTAGATACAGAAACTACGGGACTTGATTATACAAAAGAAAAAATGGTAGAATTTGCGGCAGTAAGGTTGGAAAACGGCAAGATTAAAGACGAATTTCAAACCTTGATAAACCCTGAACAACATATCAGAAAATCCAGCATGGCAATCCACGGAATTACACCTGATATGGTTGCGGATGCTCCGACAGAAGCAGAAGCTATGCCAAAAATTATGGAGTTTATCGGAGATTATCCGATTGTAGCTCACAATGCAATTTTTGATTACACCTTTATAAACGAAGCTTCAAAAAGAGTTTTCGGCAAAGAAATAAATAACGCCAGAATTGACTCTCAACAAATGTTTAAAGAAATTTATCCGGACTTGGAGTCACACGGACTTGAAGCTTTGACAAACAAATTCCATGTAGAGTTGAACAACCACCACAGAGCAATGGCTGATACAATGGGACTTGCCCTTGCATACCCGAAATTGAAAAAACTCTACTTGCAAAAATACGATTGGGAGCAAAAACAATTAGAAAATGTTGAATATCTTTTTGAAAGATATTTGAGAATTCAACAAACCGTGACAACCCTACAGTCAGAATTGCAGGATTTGAAATCTGTATTCAAACTTTATTTTGAACAAGGCGGAACGCCTATCGTTTCTCAATCGGGTGAAACCCTTGTTTATAACTCAAAACAAACTTTCGGCTACGACTTGCACCAAATTAAAGATGTTTTGGAGGAAGTCGGAGCTTTTGATAAAGCCGTAAAATTGAATACGGGATTTGTAGACAGATTGGTTGGCGGATACAGACTTGATGAGGACAAGAGAGAGATTATTAAAGATGCTCGTCAAGAAATTACGGAAACCAGAAATATTCAGGTAATAAAAGCAGGGAAATAGATAGTATGACAAACGCATTTATTGATTTTTTTAAAGAACCTCCGTTTAAGGAAACGATTAGAGACGAACAAAAAGTAAAAGATATGTATACTCATTTCAGGTGGAGAATTTTCTACTCAAGTTTTATTGCTTATGTAGTTTTCCACTTGTGCCGTAAAAATATTGCGGTAGCTTTGCCGTCAATGGGTGAAGCTTTGCACCTTTCAAATACCGAACTCGGTTTGTTGGGTTCATCGCTTTATATTACGTATGGAGTCGGAAAATTTGTTAACGGTGTTATTGCCGACAAGGCAAACGTTAGAACCTTCTTGCCGACAGCATTGATTTTATCGGCAATTTGTAACTTGTGTTTTGTAATCAGCACAATGTTTATAACTCCGGGGCATGTGACCTTCTTTGGGTTGCCGTCTGCAACTGTTTTGTTGTGGATTTTGTGCTTTTTCTGGGGTGCAAACGGTTGGTTTCAATCTTGCGGATTTCCGCCTGTTGCAAAGAGCCTTTCTTACTGGTTCTCAAACTCTGAAAGAGGTACAAAATGGTCGTTGTGGTCAACTTCTCATCAAATCGGTGTGTTCTCGGCTGTAATGCTTTCAGGCTTTGCGATTGACCATTTCGGTTGGAAGGCAGCCTTTTATATTCCGGCTGTAATCTGTATCGTTACAGGTTTGTGGTTATTCAACAGATTGAGAGATAAACCTCAAACAATGGGACTTCCTGATGTTGAAAAATACAGAAACGAACCTGCCGTTCAAGATTGCGAAGAAGAGGACGAGGACAAGCGTTCTTACTTCCAAATTTTCAAAGAACACATTCTTTGCAACCCGATTATTTGGATGTTGGCGATTGCATACATTTTCGTTTACATCATCAGATTTGGTACAGAGGATTGGCTTGTAAAATACCTCGTAGAAGTCAAAGGAAACTCGCTTACCCTTGCAAGTTCAAAATTGAGCTCATTGGCTTTGGTTGGGGCATTTGGTGCAATCCTTGCGGGTATAATTTCGGATAAAATTTTCAAAGGTAACAGAACTCCGATTAACATCATATTCTTGTTGTGTTTGATTTTCAGCTTGATAGCATTTGCGAAAAATCCGGCATGCAACAACACGTTAGACTTCATTTACGCAGCAATGATAGGGATGTTCACCGCTGGACCTCAAATGTTGATTGGCGGACTCTGTGCGGTAGAAAGCAGCTCCAAAAAAGTTGCATCAGCCTCAATCGGCTTCACAGGTGTCTTCGGTTATATCGGGGCGGCTCTTTCCTCTAGCGGTACAGGTGTCGTTGTTGATAAATTCGGTTGGAACGGGGCAATCGCCTTTTGGTTAATCTCAACCGCAATCTGTGTTGTAATTTGCACAATTCTTATGATTTACGAAAAGATTAGAAAAAGTAAAAAAGCGTAAATTGTTTTGAAGATATGAAGTAGCGGGCGGAAATGCGAAGCATTTCCGCCCGCTTTGTATTATGCCTTTTGCTACACAAATTTTCCCCCCCCCGAAAAAAAACACATGTTACAAAATGTAAAGATGATTTTTAAATAGGTTCAAACCCAGTTATAATGCCCTGTATGGTATGGTATGGTATGGTATGGTATGGCGGGGCGAGGGCAATTCTTTTTAATGAAAATACTTTTTATATACATAAGATAACAAAGTAAAATATCACGAGAGATTAAGGAGGTATTAATGCTCGAAGGTATCAACAATTCTGGACAAAAAAGATTACAAATTTATGCACCTTGGAATGGTCAAAGTGGCACAGGAAGTTCAATTTCAGCTCAAAATACTGAAATTGGCGATTTGCTTGGTGGGGTAAAGCTTCCAACCAAAGAACAATTAGAAGCTAGTCTGAAAAAAGTGCAACCTCAAAGTGAAGAGGAATTTACACAAAAGGTACAGAAATATTTTGAAGAACAAGCAAAAAAAGACAATGAAAAAGATATTAGAGTATTGCCTTATTTCCCAAATCTACAAAAGTCTGAGGAAAAATTAATTGATCCTAATTCGGATTTAGGAAAGATGATAGCAAAAGTTCTTGATGATCTTCAAAAAAATCCTCAATTAATACAAAAGTCTGAGGAAAAATTGATTGATCCTAATTCGGATTTAGGAAAGAAGATTGCGGGTGCTATTGATTCTCGCAACAATTCTCCCAAGCTAATGTTATTTCCTTCGCTAGCCGATGACTACGTTCCGGTTTACAAGCCTGTAACAGATACAGATGGCAAGCAGATGGGGCCATGGCCAGAATATGTATTGGTTGGATATAGAGCTAAAACTCCTAATGAGAAAAAAGGTGTTGAATTATATTAATTATGATTTGATAGCAGGTGGGTTTGACAATTTTGTCAAACCCACCTTGTTTATGCCTTTTTCTGTTTCTTAATCAGTGCCAAAAGTGGGATTACGGTAAGGCAGAGGATGCCAAAAACTCTGAAGGAATCAATGAATGCCCACAAGGTTGATTGTTTTACAAGAGTTGTAGATATTTCTATCAGTGTTTTTTAAATATACCGTAGCAAATTTTTGTTAGGTTAATGCCGAGTTTTTTGAATTCGTGTTCGCACATGTCATCTGCGATTATGTAACCTTCAGGTTTTACTATTCGTGGAAGATTTCGTATTGTTTCGTAATACTCATCATCGTTTGTAATATAACCGAGCACATTATTTATTGAAATTGTATCAAAGGTTTCGTTTTTATAATTCTTTATTTCTTCCTGTATTCGTGTTGCCCATTTTGATTTTTGCGGGTTGTTATATGTTTTGTACAAATAGTTGAATATTTCATCATTTACTCTAAAACCTTTTTTTAAGACTATATTATCGTAGATTTGTGCGTATGTAACAAAGCTTGATTTCGCAAATTCGGGTTCATTAGACCAATATCCCGAGTAGTGAGAACAGTTACGCAAGTTTTGTTTGGTAGGTTTTGCCTGCAAATCCACTGTTTGCAAATCCAGTTTATCTGTTAATTTTTTATTTTTGATAAGTTCTTTGATTGTTGCTAAATAGGAAAAAGGCTCTTGCGAACTACCTATTCCGACAATAAGCATTGATTTTTTTACATCGTTTTGCGGATTAAAAATTGATGAAAATACATTGATTATGTCTTTGAAATAAGGATTTTCACCTAATAGGTCGCCCCTTCTAAAATAACTTGATGCTAACATATTTGGGTTTTTGTAAAAATCAGAGTGGGGTTTGGATACAATCTCGTTATTCTTTGCAAAATCTGTAATTTTTTCAAACTTGTCAACATCAGGTAGTTGCAATTTTGGAGCGGGGTTGATTAAATCATACAACAGTGCAGAATCGCTATGTGCCTTGAAGGTCAAAGGTTTAATTTGGTAAGGTGAGTAATTTATACGCATTTCAGTTTGTATAAAATGTGTAAATATATTTTTTTGACAGATTGACTACGCTTTTTTCTGTTTCTTAATCAGTGCCAAAAGTGGGATTACGGCAAGGCAGAGGATGCCAAAAACTCTGAAGGAATCAATGAATGCCCACAAGGTTGATTGTTTTACAAGTTGTCCGTATAGCGAATATTGTGCCATATATTGTGCTACCGAATGGTGTGTGTATGCTGAAAGTGCTGCGGTCGTGCTTTGTACTCTTTCGATAAATGCAGGGTTCAATTCATCTGTGTTTCCGACCAACATATACTGGTGAACTTGTGCAAATCGTGTGAGCATTGTCGCAACAAGTGAAGTCCCGACAGCACTTCCGATGTTTTTCAACAAGTTTTGAATACCAGTCGCATTTGTCATTTGTTCGTTTTTCAGCGTATCAAGTGACAAGTTCATAATCGGAACCATTGAAAGCCCCATACCCATTCCCATGAAAAAATTCGGTATTGCAATATTCATATTTGAAATTTGCAAGTTTAAAGAGCCGAAAACTAAACTGGATCCGCCAATTAGGGCAAGCCCGAATACAACAAACCACCGGTTGTCGATTTTGTTTGAGAGAGTTCCTGTGATAAGCATGGAGAGCATACTTCCAAAGCCACGCGGCATCATTGTTGCTCCGCTTAAAAAGGCTGTGTAACCCATCATGCTTTGCAAAAATTGCGGAAGAATTGCTAATGATGCGTACAAAACTGCCTGAATTACAATTTGGACAATCGTGCCGGCTGTAAAATTTCGGTCTTTAAAAACTTTTAAATCAATAAGCGATTCTTTGTTTGTAATCTGTGAGTGAAAGAACAAAATACATGCAACGACAGATATTCCAAAAGTCCATCTAATCCATGTCGCATTAAACCAGTCTGCATTATTACCTTTATCAAGGACGGTTTGCAGTGTAATCAGCCAAATTGTCAGGTAGAAAAATCCTTTTGCGTCAATTTTTACATTCTTTTGTCGTCTTGCATAAGGCGGATCTTCAAGAAGTTTGTGGCACAAGAGAGCCGCAACGCAACCAAAAGGAACATTTATATAAAAAATCCATGGCCATGTCCAGTTATCTGTAATCCAACCACCAAGTACAGGCCCGATTATCGGTGCAAGAATTACTCCCATACCAAATACGGACATCGCAAGTCCACGTTTTTCTTTCGGAAAGCTTTCGACCATAATCGCCTGCGAAATCGGTAGAATTCCGCCACCGCCAAATCCTTGCAAAATTCTTGCAAAAATCATAAATTCGATATTTTTTGCCATACCGCATAGCATTGATGCGATTGTAAACATCATAATACTTATAATAAAGAAATTTTTTCGTCCGAAAACTTTACTGAAAAAGTCAACCGCAGGGATTACAATACCAGCCGCAATCAGGTAACTTGTTAAAATCCACATGGATTCATCACGAGTTGCAGAGAAACTTCCCGCCATGTGCGGTAGTGCAACGTTTCCGATAGTTCCGTCGAGTACATATATGAATACTGCAAGCATTACAGGGATAATCATTATCCACGGGTTAATCTTCGGCGTCCATTCTTGTTTAGTTGTATTATCAGGCATGTTTATTGTGTCCTTTTATAGTAAGTTAGTCAAAGGAGGTTAATAAGTGAATAGGTGAATAAGTAAATAAGTTCTTTTAGTTCGCTTCGCTCAGAAATAGCTTTGGTGCGTAGCACCGGAAAAGCACTTATTCACAAGCCCGAATAGGGCGAATTAACCTATTAACTTATTCACTTCGTTTTGCAAAATAAGCGTAGCATTTTCGCAAAACGTCTTACCCTACCTTCTTTTCACTTTTCAATATAAACATAAACGGGATTAAAATAAAACACGCAACGGCAAAAACTTTAAATGTCGTCATATATGCACAAAGTGTAGATTGTTGCAAAAGTTGATTGTATATCATTTTACTTGCCATGAATGTTGAGTTTGCCATATCGCCAGCCTGATGAATAAACGAACCTGCATAGGTGCTTAATCTTTCCGCAAAATTAGGGTTAAGTTCAGAAGCTGATTTTACAAGTAAGTTTTGGTGAATTTGTGAAAATCTTGAAATCATTGTTGCTACAAGTGATGTGCCGATTGCTCCGCCGATTGTTTTTAACAGGTTTTGTAACCCTGAAGCATTTGTCATCTGGTCGTTTCTTAGGGTTATGCATGACAATGTTGTGATTGGCATAAATGAAAATACTAGCCCGAGTCCGAAGATAAAGTTCGGGATTGCGATGTTCATCGGGTTGATTTGCAAATTCAAAAGTCCTAACATCCAACCGCCTGTTGCAAGACAGCATAAGCCTATTATGCCATAGGTTTTGTAACTTATTCTGCCACCAAGTCCGCCAAAAATTATGGTTGCTGTCAAACATCCCAATCCTCTCGGCATAATCGCTAATCCGCTTAGGAATGAGTCGTAACCCATTAAGTATTGGAGCATTTGTGGTAAAATTGCCAATGACGCAAGCAATACCGCATTGATTAATATCAGCATTATAGTTCCGAAAAGATAGTTTGAATCTTTTAATACGTCAAGTTTTACGAGGGTATTTTTACCTTTAATTTGTGAGCGGAAAAATAAAATAGCTCCGGTAAGTGCAATCGCACTTAACCAGCAGATGTATCTTGCGTTGAACCAGTCTGCATCGTTACCTTTATCAAATACAATCTGCAATGGAATTAACCATACGCAAAGCCATAAAAATCCGTATTTGTCGAGGTGCGTTCCTTTTTGTCGTCTTGCATAAGGCGGATCTTCCAAAAATCTTTTAGCCATAGTTATACAAATACAACCTACAGGTACGTTTATAAAGAAAATGTATGGCCAAGACCAGTTTTCAGTAACCCAACCTCCGAGAATTGGCCCAAGGATTGGGGCAACAACTACAACAATACCGAATACCGCCATTGCTTTGTTTCGGGCTTCCCCTTTGAAGCATTCCATACAAACCGCCTGTGCCATAGGCATAAGACAGCCGCCGCCAAAACCTTGCATTGCTCTTGCCAAAACTATCATTTCGATAGAGTTTGAAATTCCGCATAAGAATGACGCAACTGTAAATATAAGTACACCAAGCATAAAGAAGTTTTTTCGCCCGAGAAATTTACAGAAAAAATCAATCATCGGAATAACAATACTGCTTGCCATAAGGTAACTGGTTAAAACCCAGATAGATTCTTGACTGCTGACGGAAAATGTTCCTGCAATATGGGGCAGGGCAACGTTCGCAACGGTTTCGTCCAGTGCATACATAAATGTCGCAACCATTACAGGCATGATTAATAACCACGGACTACCCGACGGTTGCCATTCTTCTGCTGTAACTTGTGTATTTTCTATATTTTCGTTTTCTGAATTCTTACTTTTCACACTTCTCACTTCACACTTCACTTCAAATTATGGGGAACGCTAAGCATTCCCCACATAATTTGTTCTACTTTACTCTAACCTTTGGAATTACTGACATTCCCGGAACTACGTTATATTCGTTTGTGTCGTATTTTTCAGTGAAAATAATTTTTACAGGAATTCTTTGTACGATTTTTACGAAAGAACCTACTGCGTTTTCAGGTGGGAATAAGCTTGATTTTGCACCTGAACTTCTTTGGATACTTTCAACTTCTCCCTTGAATACGTGATCAGGATATGTGTCAATTTTTATATCAACAGGTTGACCCGCTCTCATGTGACGGAGTTGGTTTTCTTTGAAGTTTGCAACAACCCAAACATTGTTTGGAACTATTACGAATAACGGCGACCCCGGTTGAACGTACATACCGGTTTCTACTCTTCTGCTTGAAACTGTTCCGTCTTGAGGTGCGATAACTTTTGTGTATTGCATGTTTAATTTTGCCTGATCAAGTTCAGCTTTTACCGCTCTTAAATCAGCATCCGCAACCTTGTTATCGTTCGGTGATAACAATGCTTCTTCTGCTTGTGTTAAGTTTGCCTGTGCAGAATCATATTTTGCTTGTGCTGCATCAAGTGTTTGTTTGGAAACAGCACCAGATTCGTACAATGCCGTGTATCTGTCTAAATCTTTTTTCGCTACGGAAATGTTTGTTTGCATTGCTTTGAAGTTTGCTTGTGCATTTTTTTGGTTAAGCAAAACTTTTTGGTAGTTAGCTTCCGCTTTTTCAAGTTTAACCCTGTAATCAGTATCGTCGATTTCTGCGACAACCATTCCTGCCTTAATCGCTTGGTTATCTTTTACGTAAACCTTTGTAATGTGTCCCGCTATTTTTGGCGAAACTTGAACGGTTGTTGTTTCTACATAAGCATCATCTGTGGATTGAAACATCAATGCGTCGTGGATAAAATATCCGATGCCGCCCAATATGATTATCCCTAGAATTGCACCGATAGTTCTTTTTATACCTTTTGGTGCTTCTTTTTTCTCTGTTTGAATTTCTTTTTCTTCTGCCATTTTTAACCTCTTTTATTAACTATCTTTTTATTATCTGTATATTTATATGTTCATTTCCGCAAATTCTTTTAAACTTTTTCGGAATTCTCTTAGTGAATGTTGCAATCTATCAGTTTCTTCCGGTGAAAATTTACAAGAAATATTTTTTAAAAAATCTTTGATTTTTTTATTTATATCTTCAAGTTGTCGGTTTCCTTCAACTGTTATCGCAAGTCTTTTTACAAGTCTGTTGTTTTTGACGTCAACACATCTGGTAATAAGATTTTTTTCTTCCAGTGAATTTAAAATTCGCCCTGTGTTTGCTCTGTCTTTTAGGATAAGTTTTGCCAAATCCCTCTGACAAATATCAGGATTGCAATATATTGTATCGAGTGCGGCATGTTCTTCCGGAGTGAGAGAAAGTTGAAGTTTACTGAACACTTGTGCCCCCAAAACTTTCATCACTCTTGCTGTTAGCTCTATGTCATAATAAATACTGTCGATGTAATGTTTAGTTTTTATATCAGTCATTCTAATTCCGTTTCAAGTTTTAAATTTATGTTGCAAAAAAAATATGTTGCATTTACAACAATATTATGCTAACATAGGATTATAAAAAATGCAAGTGAATATTTTTAGAAGGATTAAGAAATTGAAAAAGATACTGGCAGCAATAGTTTTAACGAGTTTGACGGGCATGACATTTATGCCTGCACTCGCAGTTCAAGAAGTTAATGATAACACCCCGACACAATATAAAAGCATGGTTAAAAAGAGTAAAAAAGTTTCGGATGATTACAAATATGCTTATGTAAACATGGATTTTTGGGGTCAGTTCAATGACGATATTCTTAACGGATATATAGATAGAGCCGTAAAAAATAATTATGATTTAAAAATGGCAACGTTGAATGTTAAAGAATATTATGAAAATGTAAAATTGCAATTCTCAAACGAGTTGCCTAAATTGACAGCAGGTTATAGCCCTAACTATGTTAAAATGCCAGGGTCAAGCGATGCTGATTGGGTATTTGCGACTCCAGCCATTGCAAGCTATGAGGCTGATATTTTCTTGAAAAACAGAGATAAAACAAAATCTGTTAAAAAATTATATGAAGCTTCTCAGTTTGATGAACGTGCTGCATATATTTCTGTTGCGTCAGCTGTCGGTACTACGTATTTGAATATAGTCAGATTAGATAAAATTGTTGATTTGCAACAAGAAATCGTCGAATTAAGAAAAGAAATTTACGATTTAATGCTAAAACGTAACAGAGAAGGAATTACTTCAACCGCTGATACGATCAAAGCTAACAAGGCTCTTGTTGCGGGCGAAACAGATTTAATCGAATACCAAAAACAAAGAGATTTCTTGCTCCACCAGTTGGCTGTTTTGATTGGCGAAAGTCCTGCAAATGCAGAAGAATTAACTCGTACTTCTTACGACAAAATCGTTTTTTCAGGAAATATTCCGTCTGAAATTTCTTCTGACGTAATTGTTCAAAGACCGGATTATTTAAAGGCAGAAAAAATGGTTGAAAAAGCAGGTATTGATGTGAAAGTTGCGAAAAAAGAATTCCTTCCGTCATTCAATATTATGGGCTTGGCATTGTTTAATGCGGCAAATATAGGAAGCTCTTGGACGACAAAAAATATGTTGGCGTCAATCGGTGCTGCCGGCATGTTGCCACTCTTCACTGGTGGGTCTTTGACAGCTAACTTGAGATTGAAAAAGACTGAGTACGAAAGAGTGCTCCAAAACTACTACAAAACAAATTTAACAGCTATTCAAGAAGTTAACGACGCTTTGGTTTCTGTTAAAAAAGACACCGAAAAAATGGAAAGAACCCAAAAGCAAGCAGACCTTGAAAAAACCGACTTCATGTACAATCGTGACAAATTTAATCAAGGTGTAATTTCTAAGTTAGATTTAATTCAATTTAAAGAAAACCTTCTCTCGATTAACAAACTAGTCGCACAACAAAACATAGAGTGCATGGTGGATTACATCGGGCTCTACAAGGCTGCGGGAAGCAAATTGTAACCATGATAATAATAAAATAATCATCACCTCTTTACTTTATTAAGTAAAGCCTGCCGGTATTTCACGTACCGGCATTTTTTTGCTCGCTGTTAACTTTCGTAAAATTATTGCCCCATGTACTTTAAAAACCCTAAAAAATTTGTTATACTACGAATGTAGTATCAAGAAAATTTGTGGTGTAAGTGGCTTATACCCTCTTTTTGACGTATTGAAAAAGAAAATTTATGAAGGTAGAATAGTTTTAAGTTATGTTAATTTTGTACGCAGAATTAACAATTAAAAATATTCACGGCTTTTGTAGAACGTAGCAGGCAGGTTAGAATTTTGGAAGAAAATAAGTTAAAAACAAATAACATACAACCAAAAGAAAGCAATATAAACTCTGTTTCCGACAGAGCGACAAACCCTGCCGCACCTAAAAAATCCCCTGCGAAAAAGTCCATTAAATCTAAGAAAAGAGTTGTTGAAACACCTGCAAAAGAGAGTGTTGTTCAAAATCATACGACCTCGCCTATCACGAGCAGTATTGTTTCAAAAATCAATAATTTTGCACACAGCAGGAGCATGAACAAGCTTTACAGCGGGTATTTGACCAATGCTCTTTCTGCACAAAAAGTTGTTGATTATTTGGATATTATCCAAAGTTTGAATAGTGCTTTTCAGGACAAAAAATCCGTTCATGAAATCATTGCAGCTTTCCATGCCGTATTTACGGAAAAGGCAAAATGTTCTTTTACGGCGTACGGATTATTCCACGAGAAATCTAAATGCCTGAACCTCAAAAGCACAAGCAATTTTGGCAGTACATATTCATCAAAAATATTTATTTCCGACGACCAAAACCCGATAGTTAAATGCTTTAACACCTCGAGTGCAATGGTTTTGAAAGATAATGCTTTTTTGAAAATCCCTTATTTGCAGAATTCGCCATCGATAATTTTGCCACTCGTATCTGCTGGCAAAACTCTTGGGGTTTTGATTTTTGACAAAGAAAATATTGATTGCAATATGGGCGTTTTGTCTTTTATAGCAGATTATATTGCGATGTTTATTCATAATGTTGATTTGCTTGAACAAACCAACAAATATGCAAACACGGACACCTTGACTTCTCTGTACAACCACAGAGGATTTCAGGAGGTTTTGGCGGCAGAACTCAAACATGCGGAAGACACTCACACGAACCTTTCTATCATTATGTTTGATATCAATAATATTTCAAAAATCAACAGAGAACTCGGGCATGCCAAGGGCGACGAGGTTATTAAACTTCTTGCCGAAAAGGTTAAGCAGAATATGCGTTCAAACGACAAGGCAGGACGTTACGGTGGTGACGAAATCGCAATTATTTTGCCGAACACAAGCACTGCGGACGCAAAATATCTCGCTGAATACATTACATACTGTTTGTCATGTTGTTTTGTCGATGATGTCGGGCCTGTCAAGGTTTCTGTCGGTATTTCGACATTCCCTGAATGCTCGAAAAATCAGGAAAAATTGCTTATTCTTGCAGAACAGGCAATGTATATTTCGCAGGCAAAAGGCTACAAAGAGGGCATGTCAGCAATTATCAGTTCTTCTGATTTGAACTTCTGGGATAATGACGCCCTGAATTCGTTTGCGGAAGTTATTGCAAAACGTCATTCGCAGTTGGGTATCGACTTTGAAGAAGAATTGGTTCACAAATTCAACAACGAACAAATTATTTCACAAAACCACTTAATGGAAATGGTTACATCGCTTGCGGGTGCTATTGATGCGAAAGATCCATATACAAAAGGTCATTCGACTTCTGTTTCAAGATATTCGGAAGCTCTTGCAAGAGCAATAAATTTGCCGGAAGATGAAGTTCAAAGAATTACACTCGGAGCATTGCTTCATGACGTAGGCAAAATCGGTATACCTGAAAATGTATTGAAAAAACCGGGAAAACTTGACGACGCAGAATGGGAAATCATGAAACAACACCCTGTGATTGGTGCAGAGAAAGTTTTAGCACCAAATGAGGCGTTGAGCGATTTGATACCGATTGTAAAATATCACCACGAGCACATGGACGGCTCGGGATATCCTGAAGGTTTGAAGGGCAATGCAATTCCGCTCGCTGCAAGAATTGTTGCGGTTGCGGACACCTACCACGCTTTGATTAGTGACAGACCTTACAGAAAAGGCATGAGTGTTGAAAAGGCTTGTCAAATCTTGGAAGAAGGGGCAGGTAAACTTTGGGATGCAGACCTTGTCCGCCACTTTATCGCAATCGCCCCGTCACTTGCAGCCAGTATATAGAAATGAAGGGCGAAGAGTGAAAAGTCCTTTACGTTTATTAAACCATGTCATCTTGAGGAGCGTAGCGAACGAGAGGAACAGGATAGCCGAATAATCCAAGACAGGCGGGGATAGAATTTCTTAGTGAACAATGTGAACTTAGAAATTCAGGGGCGGGGTCAAACAGAATATTAACTTTTAATAAAATACTTCAAATTTAGGATTGAGAAATCTTGAAAAATAATACATAATGAGAAAGTAAATAAGTTAATAAGTGAATAAGTTCAAAACAGGTGCGTTGCACCAAAGTTGTTAA
>OLGZ01000133.1_pt1 | contig 71723 bp, 66 predicted proteins | sample 1605981 | NCBI WGS metagenome assembly OLGZ01 (sample SAMN03283291) | human gut metagenome | biome: human-associated habitat; material: feces | host: Homo sapiens | place: Peru | collected 2012
TGTTCGTTCGACGGCAAGTCCCTTATCTGCGTCCTCTGCCTTCTTTATCTCACCGCTCTGTGTCATTATTGACAATATCTGTGTGTCCGTCAACGCTTTCGCCGATGGGTTCGCACGTCTGTACGCCGCTATTTGTTGCTCCACTACACCTATTGCTTCTGACATTACTTCGCCTTTCATACATCTGTCTTTTACTATGTGTATGTTATCGGCATAGTGTGTGGAAAACTTTAATGGTTTTTGCTTGTTGTTAATTTTTTGTTACATTTACTTAGTGACGGTTATTGCGTTTTATGGTTTCTTTTTGCTGTACTCTCGGCTTTTTAGCTCTTAGAGTTTCTGCACTCTTCTTTATCTGTGGACTCTGCTCTTCCCCAACCTGACGTTTGCGACGTCTTTTCGTAATCAACGGACTTATATTCATAATTTCAGACTCTGTACGTTGAGCCTGTTTAATCTCAACAGGTTTGGTCGCAAAAACTTGCTCCTCATTTCCCTTCGCTTTTGGTTGTTCGTCTTTAAACGACAAAGAAAGTGCCTCAGGTTCAGGCAACGGTTCCGGATTTAAAATTGCATTCTTACTGTCAGGGTTTACGGGGTATGTAAACGGCTTTTTGAGTTCTCGTTCCAAAGATTTCGACATTTCAAGTTTTGAATAATCAAGCTGCAAAACGCCTTCGGACTCCTGTTTGATACCCTTATACAAATTTACAATATAATTTTTGCTCAATTTACCTTTATTCGCAAATCCGATTAGTTTGTCGTACAACTTTTGCGAATTTACAAACATTTCAGGATAATCTTCCAACTGATAAATCATCGGCTTGTCAGATCTAAAACTGTTACATCTCATACATTCCGGAACATAGTTATAAAGGTGATTTGCACCATTTTTAGACTTTGGATGAATGTGGTCAACTGTCGCCATTGAATAGCTCAAAAGTCTGAGTGCAATATTTTCTGAATTGTATTGAGGTTTTGAATATTTTACGATAAACGCATCCACATCGTCGTACGCAGTCGGCAATTTACCCGCAATTCTAATCAATTTTTCTTTATTTTGGGTATTAGGGTAGTTCTCAAGAATTTTTTCTAACTGCTTAATAAACCTTACCCTGCTGAATTCGTTACCGTTATTCTTAATCGTTTCAAAAGATGTCAACAAATAATCACGGATTTCCTGATGGAGTTCGGGTTTAATTTTTTCAGCAAACTTATCAATCAGCTTAAAAATGCCCGCCTGCTTTTGAATAAGCGGAAGTTCGTGCGTTCTTTTCAACTCAAGCAGGTGTTCTTTTATACTTTTTGACGGATCTTTTTCAACCTCTTCTTTCAATATATTGAAAACTTTTTTCTCATTCGTATGCATTTTGTCTTCATACTGAGAAAGAATTTCAATAGCCTCTGGAGCAGTACATCTAAAAACATGACTTGTTCTCATCTCCTCAATCACACGAGGCGGAATCATTTTTCTACCGCAACAAAAACACGGAAGCCCTTCCTCATAAAGTTTCACCAACGGATCTCGAGAAATCTGGTCTTCCCTAATTTTTGCAGTAAAACTCGGCGGTGTAACATTTTTGGACTTACAAAATTCATCGGCAGGTTGTGACAAATTCAGAAAACCCTGCGGATTTTGAGCCAGTTCAGATTGATTATTTTTTATAGGCATGCTCTGCCGAAAACTTAGACCAAAAATTTTCATACCATATTAAAGTACATAATAAAAATTTTTGCCAGTTATTTAAGAAATGTAAAGGAAAATCTTTTTAACCCATTGGAGGCGGTTGGATATAAAGCGGTTTCAATTTTCGCCAATTTCCCTCCGTATCTTTTTGTTGAGCAAGTTCTGCCAAAATTTCACCAAGCGGAAGTTTTTCTTGCTGATAAGAAACTCCACCCAAAATCGGTTGCAATTTATCATCCGTCAAAACTTTATACTTACCGCTTTCGATTAAACTTTTAACTTCTTCCAGCTGAATTGCACCTTTAATTTCGCCATCTACATACAAATACGCTGAATTTTTTCTTGCATCCAATGCCACGAGAGGATTATCACAACCTAAAGATTTTGCCAAAATTTCCAAAGACGAAACACCTACTACTTTACAAGAAAGTTGTTGTGCCATCACTCTCGCAACCGTCGTACATGCACGAATTCCGGTAAAACTTCCAGGGCCTATGTTCGTTGCAATCAAATCCAAATCTTGCGGTTTAAGATTATTTTCGCTCAAAACTCGCTGAATTGTTGAAATCAAAAATGCAGAATGATATTTGCTTCCCTGATTTTCCACAATTTCAGACGCCAAAAGATGTTCATCATCTTTTAATACGACATACATTTTATCCAAACACGTATCAAATGCTAAAATTTTCACTTATTTAATTCCTCTATGATTTTAATATTATCACAACCAAAACCTTCAAACGAATATTTTCTTTCGTCATTGTCCTCATAAGTTACATTAATTTTAATATGATTAAACGGAATTTCACCATCAGAAAACTCCGCCCACTCAACAAAAGTAACCTGTTTACCTTCAGAATACTCTCTCAATTCGTCAAGAATTGTCTTTACGCCTTCATTTTCAAGTCTGTAAAGGTCAAAATGGTAAACCGGAAGTTTGCCGCTGTGATATTCGTTCAAAATCACGAAACTCGGACTCGTTACTTTTTCTTTAACTTCTAAAGCATCTGCAACAAGTTTTACAAACGCAGTTTTACCTGCACCGATTTCACCGTAAAGGCTTATAAAACAACCGTTTGTAATAAGTTTTGCGAATTTCTCCGCCAATTCTTTTGTATCGTCTAAAGTTTTACAAATTTTTTCGTATTTCATAATTTCATCCTATTATTTTGTAGAATTTTCGGGCTTGTAAATAACAACCTTGTTTCTGCCACTTTCCTTTGCCTCATAAAGAGCTTTGTCGGCATTCATCAGCAAATCTTCCGAGCTATCGGTCTTTTTAAAGGAATAAATGCCCAAACTTATCGTAATTTGAATAGTTTTGGTGTCATTTTTCTTATTAACGTGCTCAATATTGATAACTTTGTTTGCAACAGCTTTTCTCAAACGTTCGGCAACCATAACCGCCTCATCCTCTTTTGTAAACGGCAAAATAATTGAAAATTCCTCTCCTCCGTAACGAGAGGCAATATCGTATTCTCTCAAGTGCGAACGAATTATTTTTGCCGTCGTTTTCAAAATAAAATCACCCGCAGCGTGTCCGTAAGTATCATTCACGTGTTTGAAGTAGTCAATATCAATCATTATCCCGCATAACGGAGTATTTTTACGTTTTGCGGAAGAAGTTTCCTGCTTAATACGCTCTTCCATTTGGCGTCTGTTATAAAATCCTGTCAATGCATCAAGTGTTGCGTGTTTCAAGATTTCAGCATAAACATTTGCCCTATTAATCGTAGTCGAGGTTTGTGCCGCAAGCTGTTCCATATATTCGATTTCTACGGGAATAAGCGGTTCTTCCGTACTTTTTGTAACAATCGCACCAATGACGCTGTTTTCGTTCACAAGCGGGAAATAACCGCTTTTTCTGTCATCACTGATAATTGTTGTTTTTTGCTCAGACAACTCCACAAGTCGACTTTCGATTTTTTCATCACGACAATTTGAAGGCCATTTGAGTTTAAATTTTCCGTTCTCTTTCAAAAAGATATAAATCAAATGATTTGAGATAAATGTATCAAGAATTTCTCCGATTATCGGAAGAATATAGTTCAATTCGTACTGAGTTTCGATAATCTTTGCAATATTTTTCATCGAATCGTGAAATTCAATATTCTTCTGCATTTTCAACGTCAAAGAAATATTTTGGATTTTGAGAGAAATATTATAACACGCAATCTCAAGAATTTCCATAATTTCACGAGAATTTCCTTCAATCTCAATAAATCCGATAAGCCTTTTCTTTTTCATCAAAGGATAAAAAATTTTATTATTTCTAATAAGCGGAATTCCGTCAAAAAGTTTTTCGACATCGGCATCCAAAACGGTCGAAACAGTCCAATGTTTGGAAAAATCTCTAAAAGAATTAAGCTGAGAATCAAAAACAAAAATATTCACATTAGTGTGAAACAGCTCACTAAGAGCTGTTATCACATCAATATTACTGTCACTCTCATTGAGAGCTTTTGACAAAGTTTTCAACTTTTCTTTCAGCAAAATTATCCCTCTAATTTTTGAACAATTTCGTCCGGAATGTCGCAATTTGCGTAAACATTCTGAACATCGTCATGTTCTTCCAACTTGTCAAGAAGTTTCAAAATCTGATCGGCAGTTTTTTCGTCGGTAACTTCGATCATATTTTGCGGAATTCTTGTAAGTTCGGATGTTTCACTCTTGAACCCTTCTTTTTCCAAGCCTTCTACAACATTTTGGAAATTTTCAGGGGAAGTGATAACTTTGTATTGACCGTCTTCTTCGGTTACATCTTCTGCATCAAGGTTGATTGATGCCTCAAACAATTTGTCAAAATCAGTATCTTCACCGAAAGTAATAACCCCTTTTTGGTCGAACATCCAACCTACACAACCTGTTGCACCAAGGCTACCGTTATATTTAGTAAAGAAACTTCTGATATCGCCCGCAGTTCTGTTTCTGTTGTCGGTCATAGCTTCAACAACAACAGCAACACCGCCTGCTGCATATCCTTCATAAATCAACTCTTCATAATTGTCTGCACCTGCAGCTCCGGCACCTTTTTCGATTGCACGTTTAATATTATCATTCGGTAGTCCTGCTGCTTTTGCTTTTTCTACAGCCGTTCTCAATCGAAAATTACCCGCAGGATCAGGGCCGCCAAGTCTTGCGGCTACGATAAGTTCTCTTGAATATTTTTGAAAGACTACAGCACGTTGTGAGTCTACTTTTGCTTTTTTATGTTTAATTGTTGACCATTTTGAGTGTCCTGACATATTTTTAATCCTCTTTTTACTTGTACTTGCTCTTATATTTTAACAATAAATAAAAACCGATGTCAAAAAATAATTAAGCCTTATCACTTGAAAAATTTTTCATAACAAAACTCTCTGCCTCTCCCTTCGTTGTAACCTCGCTTGAAAGTTGAGCTTCGTGAAGAGCATCCATAATTTTGCCCAACTCTCGAGAAGGTTTTATATTCAAAAGTTTCATTACATCATTTCCATTAAGCAAAATCGGCAACGGCTCTAGAGTTTCTCTTATTCTCAAATAAAACGCAAGCAACCTGTCGAGATTTGAGAGGTTATTCGCAACCATTTCTTCTGTGATAGCCTCACCCCGAGCTGAAAGTCTATCGGCTTTTGCAAGAATAATATTATCAATTACATTGTCGTCCATTTTGCGAATATATCTCATCATCGCTTTTTCTCCGGCTGAAGATGAAAAATCAATCTCCGGTGCTGACATCAACTGGGACGGATAAATATGATTTTTTATCATAGACACAACATAATTTACCTGTTTATTTGATAAATTCATTGATTTCAAAATCGGAGCGGCAAGCTTTGCTCCAACATCATCATGCTTAATAAATCTGTGTCTGCCGGTATCTTCCTCTATAGTCCATGTTGAAAACTTTCCGATATCGTGCATAAACCCTGCAAGTTTAAGATGAGCAAGTCTTGATGCTCCGCCGAAATCTACCTCATCAAGGTGTGATTTTACTTCCTCGGAAGCTTCTTCGTACAACAACTGAATTTGCTTAACAGTTTCAACGGAATGGTGAAACAAATCCAAGTGGTGATGAGTGTTTGGCGGCACTTGCTTAAGTTCTTTTACAAACGGGAAAATTTCTTCTAAAACCCATGTTTTATCCATATTTATAAGGGCTTTGTCTGCATATTTTCCACCAAAAAGCTTAATTATTTCTGCATTAATCCGTTCTACTGCCGGTTTAGTAGTCAAATGTGCAAGAGAACAAACTGCATGAACAGTCGCCGAAGTAAGTTCAAAACCAAATGCAGCCTGAAATCTGTAAACCCTCAAAAGCCTTAACGGATCATCCTCAAAATTTTGTTCGGATATCAAACTCAATGTATGGTTTTTAATATCCGTAATTCCGCCACACATATCAACAACTTCAAAAGTTCTCAAATTTACGGCTATCGAATTTATTGCCAAATCCCTACGCATTATATCTTTTTCAAGAGAATTCTCAATCGGGTTGGTAATATCAAGGTAATTTATTTTGTCAGGCAGAACCAAACGATAAATTTTATTTTCCTCATCCAAGGGAACAAATGCCGCATCAAATAAATCCTTTACCTTAAGGGCAAAATCTTTTGCATTTTCATCCATAACAATTAAATCTCTGTCTAAAGAGGATTTTCCCATCAAGAAATCTCGAACCGCACCACCTACAAGGTAAATTTCGTTGTCGAAAGTTTCTGTTATTTTTGTCAAAATTTCATCTGATTTAATTTTTGCAGTAATTTGAGTATTCATAAATTATATTTCCTAATGCTACAGTTGCCGCCGTATCCGCTTTCAAAATCAATTCACCAAGAGTTAACATCGGGATTGATTTTTCTTCAAAAAGCCTGAATTCTCTATCGGAAAAACCACCTTCTGGCCCGATTATTACAAGGATTTTTTCATCTTTTTTAAACGGGGATTTTTCACAATATTCTCGTAACGTAACCTTTGTACGTCTTTCGCAAAACGCTATTATTTTATCAAATTTTGTGTTGTACAAAATCAAGTCGTCGAATTTTGCAACAGCCTCCTCACAGGTCGGAACAATCGCACGTTCACACTGTTTTGAGGCTTCATACATAATTTTTTGCCATTTCGAAATTTTCTTTTCCACAACGGATTTATTCAAGGCACAATTATCACTAAGCACCGGATATACAGCTTTTACACCCAATTCCGTTGACTTTTCAATTAATTCCGACTGATCATCACTTCTCAAAGGACTTTGAGCAAGATATAATTCAAAATCGAGATTTCTTTCGGATTTATAAGACTTTTCTATTTTTGCAGAAATCTCTTTTGAAGTGATTTGCTCAATTATCGTTTCATATTGAATTTGATTTTCATCAATTAAAAGGAGTTTTTCGCCCCCTCTTGCACGAAGTGATTTTGCAATATGTTTGTAATTTTCTTCATCACAAACTTTTGCAATACCATGTTTAACATTTTCAGATTTTATAAAAAAGTGTGGCACAAAAACCTCCTAGCTCATTTTATATGATAAAATTCCGTCTTGCAAGATACCCCACGCACCAATAGGAACGGTTTGTTTATCGGAAGCATGAGTAAATTTAAACCCGCCATAAGTCGGAACGTTCAACAGATTTGCAAATTCATATAAGACCTCCGACAACTCTTTTTCATCCCCACAAGCCATAAACTCGCCAAAAGCTACCCCTTTGCAGTGCTTGCGAAAATCTTTTATATTTACTAACTGATTTAACATTTTATCAATTTTATAAACAGGCTCATTCAAATCCTCCGCAAAGAAAATAAAATCTTTCTCCGGCAAAAAATCAATTCCGCAAAGGGACACAACCGTCGAAAGATTTCCGCCCCAGATTATACCCTCCGCATTTCCTGAAAGATATGTCCACGTTGAAAAATATTCTTCCTTTTCTCCTGTTAACACCCTAAAAAATGAATTTGCCGTAAATTCAGTAATATCGTTAAAATCTGACTGTGCCATCGGGGCTGAAAAAGTTATCAAATCCGAATGTTCTGCCATCATCAGTGACAATGCAGTTATATCCGAATATCCGCAAAAAATTTTCGGATTTCTGCGAATCAAATCAAAATCAATCAATTTTAAAAGTCTTATTGAACCGTAACCGCCTCTTGCACAGATTATTCCTTTAATTTCAGTGTTTTGAAAAGCCTCATGTAGGTCTGAAACTCTCTCCTCATCACTTCCCGCCATATAACGATGCGTTTTGAATATATTTTCGCCCAATTTTACCCGCAAATTTCTTTTTTCAAGATATGCTTGAGCTCGAATAATTTCATCGTATTCGACAGCCCCTGCCGGTGCAATTATTGCAAGGGTATCCCCTTCTTTTAAATACGGAGGTTTAATTAAGTTCATATTTTATCCTTTTTAATAACTTTTGTTATACTATTATTATCATGAACGAGAAATATATTCCATTATACAGAAAATATCGCCCACAAACTTTAGAAGAAATCGTCGGACAATCACATATTAAAAAAGCTTTAACCAACGCAATCGAAATGGACAGAATTTCGCATGCGTATTTATTCACAGGCCCTCGTGGTACGGGTAAAACATCTACCGCACGTATTTTTGCAAAATCTTTGAACTGCAAAGAAGGTCCGACAATCCACCCTTGCGGTAAATGCGAAAACTGTATTGATATAACAAACTCCGTTCCTATGGACGTAATCGAAATTGATGCTGCGAGCAACAGAAAAGTCGAAGATGCCCAAAATATCTTAGAAAAAGTTATGTATGCTCCGGTAAACAGCAGATACAAGATTTATATTATCGACGAAGTTCACATGCTATCAACAACGGCTTTTAATGCCCTTTTAAAAACATTGGAAGAGCCTCCGAAAAACGTTATCTTTATACTGGCGACAACCGATCCGCAAAAGGTTCTTGATACAATCAAAAGCCGTTGCCAAAGATTTGATTTCAAAAGAATTACAACAGATGATATCGTAAAACATTTGAGATATATTTCTGACACCGAAAAAATTAATATCACAGATGATGCCCTCTACACGATTGCGAAGAACTCCGCAGGCGGAATGCGTGACAGTATTGCACTTTTAGACCAGTTGAGCATTTTAGACGGCGAAGAAGCAATCTCGACGGACGACATTAACAACTTACTGGGAAGACTTTCGTTTGATACATTGCACACCCTTGCGTGTGACATAACCTCGTCAAACCCACAAAATGCAATCGAAAACCTTGAAAAAATATATAATTCCGGCAACGAGCCTACGCAAATTTTACTAAACCTTATGGATTATTTCAAAAATCTGCTGATTGTAAAAAATTGTCGTGCAGAAATCGTTTTTGAACTGACTCAACTCAATGAAGCTCAAGTTAAGGAATTACAAGTTCAATCAAAAGAATTGGAAACACATCAAATCACAGCATTAATTGATAAAATTGCGAATTATGTAAAAGATGTAAAGTCCACAAACAATCCGAGATTATGGCTTGAAGTCGGAATCATTGACCTTGCAAATTTAACAGAAAACACAACGTTAGCAGACTTGCAAAACAGACTTGCTAGACTTGAAGGAGGCATGCCTGCCCCAATGCAGGCGACAGCGGCTTACAAAACACCTCCGACACCTGTATACGGCGGGGCAAAGATTAAAGAAATGACCGAGCAAAAGCCGTCTGCACCGAAGGTTTCCACACAACAAGAACCTACAACAACATCCGCAGGGCAAAAAACTTCTGGACAAACACCGACACCGGCTCCTCAAAGACCTCAAGAAGAAGATTTTGCACCAATGCCTAAGGCAAAATCTGTTACTAGTGACGATATTAGTGTACTTTGGGGACAATTATTGGAAAATATTTCAAGCCCGCCTGCTCGAGCTCTCTTGAAACAATGGGCAAACCCTGTAAAAATAACCCCTGAAGAGACTATTCTTTCAATGAAGAATGAGATTTTCTTAACACAAATTCAATCAGGCTCTAAAAAAGCTGCGGTTGAAGCTGCAGTTGATGCCCTATTTTCACAACAAAACTCTACTGTTGTTGTGAGATTACCTTTACCGGAGGATGTTCAGATAAAAGCGCTACGCCCCAGGCAATTAAGCCAATCTCAACCAAAACCGATGCCAAAAGCTACTGAGCCAGAGCCACAAGAAGAAATTACTCAAGAAGAAATTCAAGAAGCAAAGAATGACACAAAAACAGTACAACCGCCAAAACAAAAACATCATGCCGGCGGTCATTCTGATATGGTAAATATGGTTATGGATCTTTTTGACGGCAAAATTATCGACTAATCGGGTAATAGGTCAACATCAAATCAGGTTCAAATCGTTCTACACTGTCGATTTCAAACCTGTCAGACAAGTTTATATCCTCGACATGCCTGCAATCAAAACAAGAACGTCCCTCGTTATCCGCCAAAATTTTTGGTGCTATAAAATGATAAATTTTATCAGCAAATTTCAAAGCTGAACCGTTCAGTTTTCCGCCTGCCTCAATCAAAACACTCATCACACCCAGTTCGTAGAGTTTATCAAAAACAAATTTCAGATCAATTTTTCCGTCAACAACAGGGGTTTTTATAAATCTAACACCCTCTTTTATCGGTTGAGCTAAATTCTCATCATAAAAAACTATTATATTTTTGTTTTTATAAATTTTATAATCTTTCTCCAATGTTTTTAGAGTTCTGTCAATAAGCACGTTACACTTATGAATCATAGAAGGGTTATCTGCAAGAACTGTTTCGGAAGAAGTTAAAAGAGCATCGTAGCGGTGACGGATTTTTTGAACCTCTCCCCTTGCCTTTTCCGAAGTAATCCATTTTGAAGAACCGTTTTTTGTTGCGATTTTTCCGTCGAGTGTCGTTGCTGTTTTTATTGCAACAAAAGTTTGTTTTTTTGTCATATTTTTTATAAAGATTTCGTTTAACTTTTTACACTCATCCTCAAGAACACCTTCCTCAACGTCAATTCCTGCCTTTTGCAACTTTTTAATTCCGTTACCAGCCACAATCGGATTGACATCACGCATTCCGACAACAACCTTCGAAAGTCCGTATTCAACAATCAAATCCGCACAGGGCGGAGTTTTTCCATAATGAGAACACGGCTCTAAATTTACGTATAAAATACCACCCTTGGCTATTTCAGGAGTAATTTTCAAAAGAGCATCTCGTTCTGCGTGATTTTGCCCGCATTTTTTATGATAGCCGATTGATAAAACATTCCCGAATTTGTCGGTCACAACACACCCTACAAGCGGATTTGGACTTGTATCACCATCTGCCTGCAATGCTAAATTTATACACTTTTTCATGTATTCTTCATTGTTCATACTTGTATTTTATTATAAAAAATGGTATTTTAATACTGTTATAATAAGTTAAGGAGAGAATAATGGTAGATTTAAAGTATATCGGTCACAGTGCCTTTGAATTCAAAACAGGCGAAACATCCATCCTTGTTGACCCTTTAGTTTCTGTAAATCCTAAATATGATTACACGAAATCAAACATCACGGATATTTTTATTACACACGCACACTCAGATCACGTCGGTGAAGCTCAAGAAATTGCAAAAGCTAAAAAGGCTACAATCACGGCAGTAGTAGAAGTTGCAAATCACCTTGCAGAAAAAAAAGTTAAAACCCGTCCCGTAAACTTCGGTTGCTGGTTAAATTACGATTGGGGAAGAGCTCTTTTCCTTCCTGCAATCCACACAAGTTCTTTTGAAGATGGAACTTACGGCGGTGTTGCTGCAAGCATTTTGTTTGATATTGAAGGGGTTAGAATTTTCCATGCAGGCGATACTGCACTAAACCCAGCATTCAAAACATACAAAGAAATCTACAGACCGAGTATTGCACTCTTGCCGATTGGCGGAACTTACACAATGGATGTCGAACACGCAGTAGTTGCCGCAGACTGGTTGGGTGCTAAAACGGTTATCCCGATGCACTACAACACCTTCCCTGAAATTCAGGCAGATTTGAACAAATTCTTGCAACTTATGCAAGTAAACACAACAAACTGTTGCATTTTGAATCCTGACGAAATCAAATAGGGGTTTGACCTGCAAGCATAACTGTTAAAACGGACTTCTTTCGGGAAGTTCGTTTTTTGTACTACAGAATTTGGCAAATCAGGTTATTGTGCATTTGAAAAATTAGTGGTAAAATTTTTTTGTTATTTTAAAGGGATATTTATGAACATTTTATTTATTATTGACAGAACAGAGTTAAAATATTTTGAATTTAACAATCTTGTGACTAACTTTTGGATGATTAGAGAATTTTTGAGAAACGGTCAAAATGTTTCTATCACAACGATTGACAAATTAGGTTTGGAAGGTCAAACCGCTTTTGCACATTGCTATGGAACTTACGAAAAGCATGGCAACATCTTTTACCACAGAACAGATGAAAAAATAAAAATCGAAGATTTTCAACTGGTAATGTTCCGCCAAGACCCGCCTGTCGATATGGATTACATAAATTCTACCTACATTTTTGATTTTGTCGACAGAAACAAAACCTTTATAATGAATGAACCTCGTGCAATCCGTGATTTTAACGAAAAACTTCACACCGTAGAATTTCTTGAATTCATGCCGGAAAACATCGTAACTTCTTCAAAATCCGACATCCTTGAATTTTTGAACAAAAATGAGGAAATAATTCTTAAACCGCTTAACCGTTGCTTTGGTGCAGGCGTTATGACATTGAAAAAAGGGGACAAAAATACAGCAGTCATTATTAACACAATGACAAACAACGGCTCAACACTCGTTATGGTTCAAAAATATCTTGATAAAGCGGAGTTCGGTGACAAGAGAGTTCTGTTTTTAGGCGACAAGGTTTTAGACTATTGCGTCAGAAAACTTCCTTCAAACAATGATTTCAAATTCAACGAACACTGTGATGCAAATATTGTTAAAGACGGGATTTCGCAAAAAGAAAAAGAGAACTTTTCAAAAGTTGCCGCGGAATTAAATTCTATGGGCATTTATCTTGCAGGGTTGGACGTTATCGACGGGAAAATTATTGAGATAAACGTAACAAGTCCTTGCTACTTTATCAAAGAAAACAACCACCATTTCGGTTGCGAATTAGAAAAAGAAATCTGCTCATACATTTTGCAAAAAACTGATGCTACACTAACTTGCAAAATTTAATTATCCATTTCTGGTTCCCAGAACTTAACTTCCCATTTTTTGTGCTTGAGCGGAATAATTTTTTCATCGATAAAATCTTTGAACTCGTCAGCCAGGTAATTCATATAAAATCTATTATTTTCCGGATTTTGTTTTTCTTTCAGGAGAGTTTCAAGACGTTCTTGGGTTTCCTTCAGCAATGCTTTGTCAGGGAATTGATTGAACGCATCATCCATAAACCCTCTTGCGTAGAAATTCGTATCTAATTCGCCAAGATTAAGACGACTTACAGGAACATCTGCAATACGTTGAGCATAAGCTTTACAAAGTTTACCGAAAACCTTAGGTGCGTGTTCTGTTCCGTCAACATCCATTGCCGAATAGAGATAGGAAACAGGATTATACTCAATATCGTGGAATTTCGGACTGTAATCTATGCAGTTAAACTCTTGGTTTACAGCTTCCACTAGAAGATTTTCACCTTTTCTGTCAAAATCAATCCCTTTGTTTTTTGCATCTTCCACTTGATTGATAATTTTTTTAAAAGAAGCTTCAGGGAAATTATTTGCAATAAGCCCTTTTACGGCCTTTTTCAACTGAATACCGTCGGGGGTATCTCTGTGTGGCATAATTTTTAGAGGAATTCCTGAAATATATTCCATTAGTTGCGTACCTTCATCAAGCTTTGCGACAACATGGTTAGCTTTATCATATTTGTTAAGCTGATAATTCAGGGTAAAGTTTGCAGGGTTCTCGGCTTTTAATTTTTCTCGACGAAGGCAATATTTCGGAAATGAATCAATTTTATAAACAATCGCCTCTTGTCCTTCACCAATAATATTCCCCTCCTTAAGAGCTTTTCGGCATTCCATAATAATTCTTTCCGGTGCAAGATGCAAAAGTTCTTTTTGAATAGCACCGCTAAAAGACACCGTATCTTTTTTCAATGGTGCAAGGTTTGAACTTTTTACATTTGTTGTACTGTTTGTTTTAAGAGGGGATGCCGCATATAAGGCAGGATTAAAATTTATTATCATACTTACCAATCCGATTAAATAGTTATTCTAATCAGATAAAAGGAAAACAAAATAAAAATTGCCTAATATTAATAAATCGTTACAATCTAAAAATCATAATGACTTTTAACATTAAAATTTCTTAATTAATATTGCGAATATATAGCCCTCAATATGTACTCTTCCAAAAGTTTTTTATCTGCATTTGAAGTCTTTGCATCGTTAATCACTATATCAAATGCGTAATCTTTGCCTTTTTGAGTTGTAATATAGCCGGCTATTGCACTGATATCAGAAAGTGTTCCGGTTTTAGCTCTCAAGTTATCTGAAAAATACAGCATTCTGTTTTTCAAAGTTCCTTCACCGGGTTTAGCCATTGCGGATTTGTATAATTCAAAACTCGGACTTTTTGAAATATCCACAAGAAAAGCCGTCATAAAATCAGCACTCATCAGGTTATTTTTTGAAACACCGCTTCCGTCAACGAGTTTGATATCAGAGTTGTCCAAATTTATTTTTTTACAAAATGCGTCAAACATTTCGATTGAAGATTTTGAAGAACCTGTATTATTTACAAATTTTCCGCCTGCAAGCTTGAAAACTGTTTCAGCAACGAGATTATTACTATCCTTCAACACCGCACCGACTGCCATACTTATAGAATGTTCAATTTCACCGACTTTATAAACACCGGTTGTCGGAAGTTTTTTCTGAGCGAATTTTCCGTAAAAATCTATTTTATTACTAGAAAGAGCTTCTTCTGTGCGTAATCTGAAATATCTTTTTGTGTTATTTGCCGGAATTACAAACCCATAAGGCTTTGAAACCGTACCTTTTACCGTCAGCATATCAGGCAGAGCAACAGCAGTTTTTTCATAAGTTACATTATTTTCGGCATCTGTTGTAGTCGTTAAATTCATAAATGTTAAAGGATAAGAAGGTTTTGTATAAATATTTGCAGGAGCATTCAATGTTGTCGGCATTACAACAACCCTTATCAAATTCCCGTCAAGATTATATGAGCCAAACTTCGGCATAAGGACATTCAACTCATCATCCCATTGCCAACCTTCACCCCATTCCATTCCGTCAAGAACGTAATCATCAAAATAAATTGCTTTAGGCTCAACTATCTTCTTTTTAGCTGCCAGTGCAAAAAGATTATCTAAATTCTTAGAGGACAAAAACGGATCCGCCCCGAGTTTTATGTAAAGCTCATTATTTGTTGTTTTGTACAAGGTTGTTTTGAATTTGTAATCAGCTCCGAGTGTGTCCAGAGCAGCCGCAAGGGTTACGAGCTTTTGAGTTGAAGCCGGCGGAACGAGCTTGTCTGAATTTAACTCATAAACAGTTTCACCTGTTTGAAGATTTTTCACTGAAACCGCAACCGTTCCTTTTTTCAAAACTGATTGAGAGATAGCTTTATCAATTTCGTTTGCGGCAAAAGATTGCAAACCAACGGCAAGACATCCGATTATACTTAAAAATGATAACAATTTTTTCATATACATTTTACCTCATAACTTTCTCTGATATCCCTCAATATAGTGCATTTTTTTCGATATTCATACATATTTGCAAAATCAATTTCCGCAAAACAAATACCTTCTTTTTGGTCTTTAATTTCGGCAACCGTTTCGCCGAGATAATCTATAATTCGAGAATGTCCGATATTCCACTCGTCACCTTTAATTTGACCTGATTGAGTGAGAGCTACCATATAACATTGGTTTTCAATAGCTCTTGCTCGGGTCAAAGTTTCCCACACAAGAGGCTTTTTAGAACCCCAAGCAGCCATATTCACAAGCATATCCGCACCGCATTTACGATATGCCGAAAAAATTTCCGGAAATCTTATATCATAGCAAATCGTCAACCCGATTTTTACTCCTTCTATATCAACCATAACAGGGCTTTCGCCGACTTTGACATAATCACCTTCCGTACAACCGCAATATGAATAAAGATGATTTTTTGAATACGTCGCAATTAATTCACCATGCCTGTTAAAAACCGGACAAGTATTCAAGGATTTGCCCTCCGGCATTTTTTGAATAAAACTTCCGCCCAAAATATTTATGTGATTTTTTTTAGAAATTTCTGATAAAAACTCGATGGTTTCGGAATTATCAACAGGTTCGGCACATTTGTCAAAATCTTCGCAAGACCACCCGACAGTCCAAACTTCCGGCAATATCAAAACATCAGAATCATCAAGGGAGTCTTTTGCGATAATTTCTTCTACTTTTTTATAATTTGCATATCTATCACCTACAACAGAACCCATTTGGAGTGCTGCAATTTTTATTTTTTTTGAGTCCATAACTTTTGCTTTTTTGCCTCCTTATAAACTTCAGGAGCTTTTGCCTGCAAACCTTCCAAAGTTTCTTTTATTAAATTTTTCATATCACCTAAATTTTCATCAGAAAAATCCGACGGAATATAAATAGGCTCACCATAAAGATTTATTATATTCGCATCAAACAGAGGGAACGTCATCTTATCCCAAGTCGGAATCGTATGAAAAGTTTTATCCTCCGAATACCAAACAACAGGAACAATCGGACAACCCGACATTTTTGCGAGTTTTATCGCTCCGTTTTTAACAGAATGATACGGGCCTCCGGGACCATCAACCATAATAGCGACATCTTCTCCGGCTTTTAATTTTTCCAACATTTGCATAGAGGATTCTACCGCACCCTTCTTACCGGAAGAACCTCTTATAATTCCAAAACCAAGACCTTTAGCGGCATACGCAACAATTTCTCCGTCGAAAGAATTACTTATTAAAATATTTACTTTTGTAATATCTTCAAACCCATATACACAAAACTGATCAGAATGCCACATCGCGTATATGCATGGAGAAAATCTTTTTTGATTAATTCCTACTATATGAGTAAACGACTCTTGAAACTTCATGTAACCCAATGCCGCTTTCTGTAAAATCCATATATTTTTTTTGTTAATAAGTCTTACCATAAACGAAATTTTACCACAGAAAAATCAATTTCGCAAAAAGTTACAAATAGGCAATATCCTACCTTTAATGGACTTGCACAAAAACTTTTTTGGGATATAATTCAGAAAGATACATGTATATAAGATAAAGGATATGATTTATGAAAGTAACCCTAGAAAATGAAAAAGACAATGTAGTAAAAGTGAATATTACAATTCCCGCAGAAGAAGCAACAACAGCTTACAACACAGCAGCAAGAAAGATTGCTCAATATGTAAACGTTGACGGTTTCAGAAAAGGAAAAGCTCCAAGACATCTCGTTGAAAGACAGGTCGGAGAGGAAAGAATTAAGCAGGAAGCATTGGAAGGTTTAATGCCAAAAGTTTTGAGCGAAGTTATTGAAGAAAATAAACTCGACGTAATCACTCAACCGTACATCACATCTTATGACTTCAAAAAAGGTGAAGATTTGAACGTTGTCGTAAACGTCGAAACAAGACCTGAAGTAAAACTCGGTGACTACAAAAACTTAACAGTTGAAGTTACTGACGTTCCTGTAACAGAAGATGCAGTTAAAGAAACTTTAGACAGAATTCAAAAAAATTACACTGAGAACAAAATCGTTGAAAGAGAATCTAAAAACACAGATACAGTAAACATCGATTTCGAAGGTTTTGCGAACAATGAAGCTATCAAAGGCGGAGCTGCTAAAAACTATGATTTAAACCTTGAACATTCAAACTTCATTCCGGGTTTTGCGGATCAATTAGTTGGTAAAAAAGCAGGCGAAGAATTTGATATTCAAGTAAAATTCCCTGAAGATTACCACGATGAATCCTTAAAAGGTCAAGATGCAACATTCAAGATTAAAGTGAATGCGGTTAAAGAAGCTGTTGTTCCGGAATTAAATGACGAATTAGCTCAAAAAGCAGGCAACTTCAAAACTGTTGATGAACTTAAAGAAGATGTAAAAAAACGTCTTGAAGAATCAAGAGAAAATGCAAAAAAAGTTAACGCAGAAAACGAAATTTTCAAAAAAGTAATCGAAAACGCAAGCGTTGAAATTCCTGAAGCGATGATTGACAGAGAGGCAAACGCAATGCTCGCAGATTACAAAAACAGATTGTCCGCACAAGGTATCGACTGGGAATCTTTGATGAAGGCAACCGAAGGCACTGACAACGATGTTATGAAAAATATCAGAGAAGATGCTAAATTAAGAATTAAAAATTCACTCGTTATCGACAAAATCGCAAAAGAAGAAGGAATCAAACTTGCACCTGCAGATATCGATAACAAATTCAAAGAACTCGGAAATGCTTACGGAGTTTCTCCTGATCAGATTATCAAATCTATCAGCAAAAACCCTGAAATTTTGAGTTCATTATCTCAACAAGCTGTTAATGACAAAGTTCGAGCATTATTATTTGAAAACAACAAAGCAGAATTCAAAGAAGCTCAACCTGAATCAAAATAGTTTGAAAATTAATAAAAGAAAGATATAATATAAATAAGAAAGGGAATTAAAATCATGAGTTTTGTACCTGTAGTAATTGAACAATCGAGCAGAGGCGAACGTTCTTTCGATATCTTTTCAAGATTATTGAGAGAAAGAATCATCTTTTTGGGAACACCGATTGATGATATGGTCGCAAACTTGGTTGTAGCTCAGTTGCTGTTATTAGACAGCGAAAATCCGGAAAAGGACATTATGTTGTACATCAACAGTCCGGGCGGAAGTGTTACCGCAGGGTTCGCAATCTATGACACAATGCAACACATCAGAGCAGATGTATCAACAATTTGTCTTGGTCAAGCTGCTTCTATGGGTGCATTCCTTCTTTCTTCCGGTACAAAAGGAAAAAGAATGGCATTGCCTCACTCAAGAGTTTTAATCCACCAACCATTAGGCGGTGCTCAAGGTCAAGCTACCGATATCGAAATTCAAGCTGCCGAAATTATCAGAATTAAGAAATCATTGAATGAAATTCTTGCTTCTAATACGGGTCAGTCTTTGAAGAAAATAGAAAAAGATACCGATAGAGATTATATCATGACACCTACTGAAGCTCTCGAATACGGTATGATTGATAAAGTCGTATCAAGAGATGCCATTAAATAACAAACAATATTCTATAACTTGCGGTGTGGAAATATGACCATGCCGCAGGTTTATAAAAAATAAACGTAAATGTAAGGTAATTAAAAGGAATATAAAATGCCAAAACATGATGATAGCAGATTAAAATGTTCTTTTTGCGGAAAGACACAGGATCAAGTAAAAAAACTTATCGCAGGTCCTGAAGTTTATATCTGCGATGAATGTGTAGAACTTTGTAATGAAATTCTTGACGAAGAATTCTTTGAGAATAAAGAAAAAGACGGCGAAAATCCGGAAGAAAAAGTTGCAGAAAAACCAATTCCGAAACCACACGAAATCAAGGCTTATCTTGACGAATACATTATCGGTCAGGATGACGCTAAAAAGGTTTTGGCTGTTGCCGTTTACAACCATTACAAACGCTTGAAGCATAACAAAACTACAGATTTAAAAAACAATGTAGAAATCCAAAAATCAAACATTCTTCTTGTCGGCCCTACAGGTTCAGGTAAAACTCTTTTGGCACAAACACTTGCAAAAATGTTGGATGTTCCTTTTGCCGTAGCTGATGCAACGACTTTGACAGAGGCCGGTTATGTCGGGGATGATGTTGAAAACATCTTGCTCAGACTTTACCAAAATGCCGATTTCGATTCTGCAAAAGCTGAAAGAGGTATTATTTACATTGATGAAATCGACAAAATTTCAAGAAAATCCGAAAACACATCCATTACAAGAGATGTTTCGGGCGAAGGTGTTCAACAGGCACTTTTAAAAATGATTGAAGGAACTGTTGCACATGTTCCGCCACAGGGCGGCAGAAAGCATCCGCATCAAGAATTTATTGAAGTTGATACTTCAAACATCTTATTTATCGTTGGTGGTGCGTTTGTTGGATTGGAAAAAATTATCGAAAGAAGAGCTCAAGTCGGCACAACCATCGGTTTTGGGGCAAAAGCTCCGCTTTCACAAGCTGAAAAAGAAGCAAATTCTGCAAAATTACTTAAAAAATTACAACCTGAAGATTTGATGAAGTTCGGTCTTATTCCGGAATTTATCGGTCGTATTCCGACTTATGCGGTACTTGATCCGTTGAACGAAAAAACATTGAAAATGATTTTGACAGAACCGAAGAATGCAATTTTGAAACAGTACAAATGTCTTTTGGAAATGGACGGAGTTCAACTCGACTTTGAACCAGAGGCAGTTGATTTAATTGCTCAAGAAGCCCTCAAACGAAACACCGGTGCAAGAGCATTACGTTCAATCGTTGAAGAAATCATGCTTGATATTATGTATGACGTTCCTTCAAAAGAAAATAAAGAAAAATTCACGATTACTGCCGATATGGTTAGAAATCGTAAAAATGCAGAGCTTATTCAACTTCCGACAAAGGAAAAGAATAAGGAAATCAGTGCATAAAACAGAATACACATTCAAAATCAAATTTTTTTAGCCTTGTCCTCCAAAATATTTTTCATGCAAGGCTATTTTTTTTGTTCCAAACTGTAACAAAATTGCCCATTTACTAAATTTGTGAAAAAATATAAATATGGGAAAAAGTAAAACTTTAATATTAATTGACGGTCATGCACTTGCGTTTCGGGAATATTATGCTCTTGAAAGAACCAATATGAAAACTTCCACAGGATTAACCACTTGGGGCGTGTTCGGATTTTTCAAAGCAATATTTGATTTGTTGAAAAACCCAAAATTAAAAGCGGACGCGATTGCCGTAGCATTTGATGTCAGCCACCAAACTTTCAGAACCGAAAAATACGAAAAATACAAAAGTAACAGGGTTGCCATGCCTGACCCGATGCGGGAACAAATGCAATTAATTTACGAAGGACTCAAGGCTTTTAACATCCCGATATACACAAAAGAAGGGTTTGAGGCTGATGATGTAATCGGAACAATTTCAAAAAAAGCTTGCGAACTCGGGCACAAAATATATATTTTAACTGGTGACCAAGATGCCTTTCAACTTGTGGATCAAAACGAATGTGTAACGGTAATAATACCGAGCAAAGGGGATTTAATAGAATACAACTGGGAAAAAGTCTATGATAAATTAGGGGTTTATCCAAACCAAATTATTGACTATAAAGCCCTACGTGGAGATACCTCCGATTGCATTCCAGGAATTCGTGGGATTGGTGAAAAAACAGCCCAAAAATTACTTAGCAGATACCAAACTTTAGAAGGAGTTTTGCAACACAAGGATGAAATTCCAGAGAAATCGCTTCGGGAAAAGGTGTGTAGCGGTGTTGAAGAAGCTAAACTCAGCCAATATCTTGCGACAATAATAAGAAATCTCGACATAAATTTTGATTTTGATAATACTGTTATCGAAATGCCCGAAGTAACAAAAGTTACCGAATTCTTAACAAAAATGCAATTTTACAGTTTTATTAAAAATATCAATTCCATTTTAAAATATTTTAATAAAAACAGCGAAAACCGGACAGACAAAAATTTAGCACTTCAACCACAAAAACAAACTCCCGACCAGCTCAGTCTTTTTGCCCAAGCTGTCCAAGCGGAAATCAACAAATCAGAAACCGTAAATTACACCAAAACCCTTCTTGAAAACCCTACTGAGCTAAAATCGTTTCTTAATGAGGTAAAAAAACACAACTGTATTACGTTTGATTTAAAAGCAGATATTTCAAGTGCAATATCCAGCGATTTAGTTGGGATTGCATTTGCTACAAGCAAAAATGCACAATTCAAAGATAACAAATTATCAATCGAAAATATCTCAAATTGTGAAACCTGTTATATTCCGATTAACAAAGAAAATATCAACGACATAAAACCGATACTTGAAGATGATAACATAAAAAAAATAACACACGATTTAAAAACGGCAATTAATGTTTTACGAACACAAAATATTGAGCTAAAAGGGGTTATTTTTGATACAATGCTTGCCAGCTATATCAAGAATCCGGCAACAAATCACGAAATAGGAATTCAATCTATCGAGCATCTTTCGCATGCCATTTGTGAACATGCTCCTTTTGAAAAAAATAAGAAAAAAACAGTAAAATTCAAAGACACCTCCATTGAAAAAATATTCAACCATAGTTGTGACGAAGTTGCAGTGATTTTTCATCTTGCCGAATTTTGGCTAAGAACCCTTAAACCGGAAGAAATAAATATTTTAAATGAAATTGAAATTCCAACCGCAGCAGTTCTTGCAGAAATGGAATATACAGGAGTTTCGATTGATGTAAAATATTTAAAAGAATTTTCGCAAAACCTCGAATTAAAGCTAAACCAACTTGAAGAAAATATTTTCCAGATTTCAAACTGCGAATTTAATATAAATTCACCGCAACAAGTAGGAAAGATTTTGTTTGAAACATTAAAGATTGAAACCAAAAAGAAACACAAAGGCAAATACTCAACAAACGCAGACGTTTTAGAAGAACTTGCCCAAAAACACGAAATTGCGAAACTGCTTTTGTCATATAGAAAATTCAAAAAGTTAAAATCCACATACACCGATGCACTGCCAGCATTAATTGATAAAGACGGCAGAATACACACGACCTACAACCAAACAAATACCGCAACAGGCAGATTGTCGTCTTCAAACCCGAATTTGCAAAACATTCCTGTCAGAACGGAAGAAGGCAGCAAAATGCGTGCTGCGTTTGTTCCGGAAGATCGAAAAAACGCCGTCATTTTATCAGCGGATTATTCTCAAATCGAGCTTCGAATATTGGCACACATAACAGAGGACAAACATCTTATAGATGCATTTAAAAACGGTGTTGACGTCCACACAATGACCGCATCAAAGATTTTTGAAATTCCGATGGATGAAGTTAGCCACACAATGAGATCAAAAGCAAAAGCCGTTAATTTTGGAATTATATACGGTCAAAGCAAGTTCGGATTGGCAAAAGCTGTAGGAATAAGCACCCAAGAGGCCGGAGATTTTATCGAAAAATACTTTGCGACATACCCGAAAATCAAAGCTTATATGGAAGCTGAAATAAAGCAAGCAGAGCTTCACGGATACGTAGAAACCGTTTTCGGGCGGAAAAGATATTTAAAAGAAATAGAAAGCCCGAGTGCAATGATAAGAGAATTTGCAAAACGTGCAGCGATTAATCAGCCAATTCAAGGCACTTCTGCAGACTTAATCAAGATTGCGATGATTGATTTTTCAAAAAAACTAAAAGAAAACCATTTAAAATCGAAATTAATAATACAAGTTCACGATGAACTCGTTGTAGAAACCCTGAAATCTGAGCTTGAGCAGGTCAAAAAGCTTATTAAGGACGCTATGGAATTGAACCAGCCGCTGAGAGTGCCACTGGTCGTAGATATAAATACAGGTGAAACATGGAAAGAATCATAAAATACATCATACTTGCAACAATAATTTTGATAACTTCAAATATCGTAGCGAATGCGGACACATACACCACACAAACTTACACGTATTCGCCGAATATGTCAACGCTTGTAACTCCGCAAAACGTGGCTTTTGCAAGTTGCACCAAGCAGTACGCAATAAGTCAGGAGAAACTGTACTATCTAACCGTCGCTGCGGTAAACGCAAACAGGTTTACCGTTGTAGAATTACAGTCAAAAACGGGATATGTGTTGTTTAAGGCTGTAAACAGAGATTTTTTGGCAACAGTTGTTAAGTTGGGTGTCAACAAAAGTATGCTGAAAATCACCCCGACAAATAATAACTACTACTTTGCTCCGGGAATTGTTTCAAATATGTTCAAATACATCGACTTGAACCTCTACGAAGTCGTTACAAGCGTTAAGAAAATCTAGTTTAAGGTTTCAAACGCCGAATTTACGACCTCTGAAATATCAGGAGAAATGTCCTCCCCGTCTGTCGCAAGCCATACGAGGTACTCAATATTTCCGGAAGGCCCTTTTATTGAAGAATAAGTCAAGCCCTTGATTTTGTAGCCGATTGAGCGGGCAAAATCACTAACATTAGAGATAACTTCTTCGTGTACCTTTTTGCTACGCACTACTCCGCCCTTTTCAACATTTTCTTTACCTGCCTCAAACTGTGGTTTTATAAGACAAATCATTTCGTGGTATTCGGGATTGAGGAGTTTTTTCACATTTCCTAAAACTTTTGTTAGCGAAATAAAAGACAAATCACTTACCAACAAATCCGCAACAGGTTCACCGTCCTCATAAATATCCGAATATTCACAAATTTTCAAATTTGTTCTCTCAATCGGCTTAACTCGGCTGTCAGAACGAATTTGCCAAGCTAATTGTCCGTAGCCGACATCCACAGAATAGACAAATTTCGCTCCGTTTTGCAACAAGCAATCCGTAAAACCGCCTGTCGAAGCTCCTGCATCAAAACAAATTCTATCTTTCACAACAACAGGAAAAGTATCCAACGCTTTTTTGAGTTTAAACCCGCCACGAGATACGTACGGCATAGATTTTACGACAATATCATATTCTTTTTCAGGCGAAATTTGAAATCCTGCTTTTGTGATGTATTCGTCGTTAATTTTGACATGCCCCGCCAAAATTGCAGACGATGCCTTGCTTTTGGTATCGAAATATCCCAAATCGGTCAAATATTTGTCCAAACGTTCTTTTTTCATATTCCATAAACCTTTTCAGCATTTCTCGTAGTTGCCGTTGCAACCTCTTCAAACGTAATTCCACGGAGTTTGGCAATTTCTTCCGCCACGAATTTTACATAAGCCGGCTGATTTTCAGTTCCTCTAAAAGGAACAGGTGTCAAATACGGGGCATCTGTTTCCACCAACAAATTTTCGAGCGAAACTTCTTTTGCGACCTCTTTCATTTTAATTGCGTTTTTAAAAGTTACAACCCCGCCAAGAGCGATAAACCATCCCTCTTTTACGCATTCCTTTGCGAATTCGACACTGCCGGAAAAACAGTGCATTACCACATCTGAAGTTTTATTATATTCTTTTAAAATATCGAACGAATCTTTGTGAGCCTCTCTATCATGAACGCAAATCGGAAGTTTTAACTCATTTGCAAGCTTTATCTGCTTTATAAAAACTTCTTTTTGCAAATCGTTAAAACTTTTATCCCAATAATAATCCAAACCGATTTCACCAATTCCTACGATTTTTTCGTTTTTTGAATACTCCCTAATTTTATCTAACAACGAATCATCCCAATCCTTAACCTCGGAAGGATGCACACCCAAAAGCCCGAAAGTATTTTCATATTTATTCACGAATTTTAAAACTTCGTCGATATCATTTACGGTCGCCGCCGGCACAATAATTTTCTCAACACCGTTAGCTTTTGCGTTGTCAATCGCTTCTTGTGGCGTAATTTTTTCAAGAGTATTTATATGAGAATGGGTATCAACTAAAAATGTTTCATTCATATTACAATTATACCATGGTGAAAATTTGTGATATAATTTGTTTGTATGGAAACAGAAAATTTAAAAATATCAATAGCTCATCTTTATCCTGAATTACTCAATCTTTACGGAGATATCGGAAACGTTATTACCCTCAAAAAACGTTGCGAATGGAGAGGGATAAATGTAGATTTTGAAGAAATTCATTATGGCGACAAAATCACAGAACACGACCTTTATTTTATTGGGGGAGGGCAAGACAAACAACAAGAAGATGTTGCGGAAGAACTTTTCAAAAACAAGTGGTTTTTAATGTCCGAAAGAGATAAAGGAGCTGTATTTTTAGGAATTTGTGGCGGATATCAGCTTTTTGGGCATTATTATCAGCCACACGACAAAGAAAAATTAAAAGGCATAAGCCTTATGGACGCATACACAGTTGCCGGCAACAAGAGATTTATCGGGAATGTCACGGCAAAAACAGATTTTCTTGAGCCACAAACCCTTGTCGGATTTGAAAACCACAGCGGGCTGACCTATCTTGAAGGAGATACAAAACCGCTTGCAATAATCGAAACAGGAAACGGCAACAACGGGAAAGACAAAACCGAAGGCGGAAGATACAAAAACGTATTCGGAACATATCTTCACGGCTCATTTTTACCCAAAAACCCACAATTTGCAGATTATTTAATCGAATTGGCTCTTGAAAAACGTTACGGAGAAAAAATTAAACTACCAAAATTAAATGACGAAATCGAAAACCTTACCCACAGCGGGCTGGAAAACAAGAGGTACTAAATCGCAAGTCATTGGAATTTTGTATTTGCAATTAACAAAAAGTAAATAAGAGAATTCGCCCTCGCCTACGACTCGGGCTCGTAAATAAGTTCTAAACGGACATAAAGACCCGAACAAATATGGTTATGATTTATTTATATTTAATTTGCACGGAAACCCAACTGCCGGACTTTACCAAATAAAACCAAACTATGGGACTACTGAAAAAGGTTGTACAACCTTTGAGAAAATGCTTAAAAATTTTTAAAATCTTGAACAAAAAAATCATCATTACAAGAAAGCGGAACCCGCAGCCGAAGGCTGCGGGTTCCGCTTTCTCTTTCACATTAATAGCGATAATTAATATGTAAACCCGTCGGCTTTAAAACGGTCTATTACTTCTTGTAACTGTTCATCTGTTGCTACATAAGACAATCTGAACCAACCTTCGCCATGCTTTCCGAAAGCATTCCCCGGAACAAGAACTACGCCCGATTTTTCAAGAACATCTTCACAAAATTCAAATGCAGACGTATATTTTCTTGGAATTGGCAACCAAAGATAGAAAGTTGTGTGCGGAACTGAGCTTTCATCAATGTGCCAACCAAGCTCCTTAAACCCTTTTACCATTATTTCTTGTTTATGCTTATAGTTAAGATTGCCCTGTTTGATATATTCTTCGGCATCTTCGGTGTTGATGTATTCTGCACACGCTTTTTGAAGTGCCTTGAAAATACCGTTGTCGAGAGTTGATTTACCTTTGCCGAAACGCTGAACTACACCGCTATTTCCACAGACCCAACCTAATCTCCAACCTGTAATTGCATAAGGTTTTGAAAGGCTGTAAAATTCAACGCCGATATCTTTTGCACCTTCAAATTCAAAAATACTGAACGGTTTTTCTTTTTCATCAAAATACAAATCGCAATATGCAGCATCCGAAATCAACAAAATTTCGTGCTTTTTACAAAAATCGATTACAGATTTTACATATTCACGAGTTGCCCCGTATCCGAGCGGATTGTTAGGGTAGTTCATCAACAAAGCCTTCACTTTGTTCGGATTAAAGCCTTTGTTGATTAAATTCTCCCAAACCTTGTCCAAATCAGGCATGTAGTTATTTTCTTTTGTCAACGGAACAGGGAAGCCGTAACCGCCCGAACATTTTATAAATTGCCAATAAGAAGCATAACAAGGATCCGGAACTAAAATAATATCTTTTTCCTTCTCGTCCTCCTGTTGAGTAATCATAAATCTCAAAAGGTTTGCAATACCTTCTTTTGAGCCCAAAAGAGAAAAAATTTCCGTATCTGGATTGAGGTCTACGCCAAAACGATTTTTCATTCGTTGAGCAACAGCTTTTCTAAAATATGCTTCCCCTTTCGGGATAGAGTATGCATGAATTGAACTGCCTTCATCCAAAATTTCTTTCAAACCGTCAATCAGTTTTTTAGGCGGAATTGATGTTGGTGCACCCATAGATAGCGAAATCGGAGCTCGATTTCTCGCAACAAGTTCTTCTCTCAGCTGTTCAGTTTTTTCCTTCAATCTGAACATAATATATGTATCCAAAGTCATTACATCTTTGTTAAACAATTTCTTTACAAAGTCTTCTTCTGTAAACATAATTTTATCCTTCCTTATATTCTTATCTTTAAGCAATCATTTTCATCGGGCCATCGAGAGATGCCGTGACAAACTGTTTTGTGTACGGGTTATCTTGACGAAGCATTTCCTCCGGAGTTCCGTTAAACACTATTCTTCCGCCGTAAAGCATTATAACTTTGTTAGCGGTTCTTGTAATCGTTGACATCTGGTGGGTTACGACGATTGAGGCTGCGTTAGTTTCTTCTTTCAGTCGTACAATATAATCCTCAATCAGGGTAGATGAAATCGGGTCAAGCCCTGCAGTCGGTTCATCATACAAAATCGTATTAGGTTCTGTTACTATTGCACGAGCAAAGCTTACACGTTTCTGCATACCGCCCGAAAGCTCGGACGGAAATTTGTATTCAATCCCTTTTAAGCCGACAAGTTCCAATTTCTTTGAAACAATTTCACGCAATTCCTTTTCACTGTATTTGTTACGTAACTCCTTACGTTCTCTAAGTGCAAACGAAATATTGTCCGCAACATTCAGGGAATCAAACAGTGCCGAGTATTGAAAAACCATTGCGATATCACCTTTTGACGTGATAATTTCACCACCGTCTTTTTCGGTAAGTCCACAAATCATCTTTAAAATCGTGCTTTTACCCGAACCGCTAAACCCTACAATAGCCAGCGTTTCTCCGTTCTCGACATTAAACGAAACATTGTCGATAACCCTTTTATCATCATATATTTTCACAAGATTTTTAACTTCAATACTCATAAACTTATCCTTATAATTAAAAGAAAAACGCAATAGCAAAAAGCATATCCCAGATTACCATTGCAACTATTGACCAAACAACGGCTTTTGTCGTAGCAAGCCCGACACCTTTTGCACCGCCGGATGCCGTGTAACCGCAAGAACAACTGATAAGAGCGATAGTTCCGCCAAAACAGATTGCCTTCAAAATACACACGGTCAAATCTTTCATATAAATGCCGAACCACACGGAATCAAAATAAGCACGGTAGCCCAAATCCGTTGTCAAATCCGTAGTTACAGCACCGGCAAGCACACCGATAACAGACGCAACCACAACCACAAGCGGCATCATTATCAAGCCCGACAGAATTCTCGGAACAAACAAATACCTGATAGGGTCGACCTTCAAAACCTGAATAGCATCAATCTGCTCTGTAACTCTCATTGTCGCAAGTTCTGACGCAAGAGAAGAACCTATCATCGAAATTATCGCAAAGCCCGACATAATAGCCCCGACTTCACGAACAATAAGCATGGTAATCAGCAAGCCGACAAAGTTTCCGCCCCCCTGCTTAACCATTTCCGGAGCGACTTGGGAAGCAACAATAATTGAAGTCATACTGACAATCGAAAGCGTAATCGGAAGCGAGCTTATCCCGAACCTTGCACACTGTTCAATCAATTCTTTGCGATGAACCCTAAAAGTCAAAATATACCGCAAGGTTGCAAACCCGTAAATAATAATACTGCCGAGAGTATCCAAAAAATCCACGAGATTTCGGACACAAGCTCTGTATATCTTATAAGTTGCGGATTGTTTTAAGTATATTTTGAGGTTTCCCATTCCTAAATTATACTACAAAAACAAAAAAGGTTCACGACCTTCACCGTGAACCTTCTTCATATAAGTTTATTTACTAAACCAAAGCAGCGATTTTTTCTGCATTTCTGTTAGCAATTTCAACAAGTTGTTTTGCAGTTGCAACCATTGACAAGTCTGATGTCATTTTGTTGATGCAAGAACCGCAACCGATTGCACTTGCACCTGCTGCGAATGCGAAAGGTGCTGTTGTTGGGTTGATACCTGTTGCAGTCATAATAGGCATTTCAACGTTTCTTGAAAGTTCTACGGTATTTGAAAGTGTCAATTCTGCTCTTTCCATCAAACCACGAACGCCGTCAGCTTGTTCTTTTGAGAAGTGACCTTCTGTTTGGATTAAGTCAACGTGCATAGTTTCCAATTCTCTAGCCATTTCGATTTGATCTGCGATTGAGATTTCACCCGGAATTGTAACTGAGAAGAATACGTCTTCGCCAACAAGGTTGATAGTTCTTTTTACAAGTGCAAGAACTTCATCTTTTGAGAAAGATGTACCGTTTTTGTACAATACGTCGAAGTTTCCGAGTTCGATAGCGTCAGCACCGAGTTCAACGGCTCTTGCAAGTTCTTCAGGAACAATCGAAGATACGAACAAAGGAAGTTCTGTCATTGATCTGATTTCTTTAACGATTTCAGCGTCAGCACAGATATCAACTGCACTTGCACCTGCCATTTCAGCAGATTTAACTACTTTCTTAATATTTTCGATATCAAAATTATCAATACCTGCGATAATTTTGACAGCTTTTTTTGCTTCTAAGTCCTTTTTGAATGATTCAATTCTGCTCATTTCGTTCTCCTTTTGATTATGTAAAAACTTTTTGTTTCCTGCATTATACATTAAAATTTTAATAATTTCAATAACTAACCCCGTATTTTTATACCTAACGAATGAAATAAATGCCAAAAACCCAATAATAGTAGTATAAAGGAAATTTTTATGAATTGGAGAAAAACACTTGTAATACCGTTAATAGTCACTTCATGCCTCGCTTTTGCAACACCTGCGATAAGCGTAAATTACGACAGGGACGAACAAATTAATATTACGGTTTATGAAACGATAAATCCCGCAATCGTTGCGATAGAGGCACAAATCGACAACGGCGTTTCTGCGGGAACGGGCTGTATTGTGAGCTCTGACGGGCTAATTTTGACAGGCTCACACGTAATCGACGGCGGTCACGATATCGAGGTCACAACCCACAACGGACAGGTCTACAAGGCAGAAATAGTTTCAAAAATGGGTAAAAATAAAGATTTGGCACTTATAAAAATTTCGCCCAAAAAGCCTCTGCAAACGATAAAATTCGGAGATTCTTCGACCTGTAAAGTCGGGCAAAAAGTTCTTGCAATCGGCAATCCGTTCGGGTTTTCGGGAACATTGACCCAAGGAATAATTTCTCGAATAGACCATACAAAAAACAAAATCCAAACAGACGCAGCCATAAACCCCGGTTGCTCGGGCGGGCCATTGCTTAATTCATCAGGTGAAGTCATCGGGATAAACCAATCAATCTACAATCCTGACAACAATATCTCAAACATCGGTATCGGCTTCGCAATCCCGATTAATGATGCAAAAAAATTCATCCAGCTAAGCAGGTTGAGTAAGAAGGGATAGGACGATAAGCATGCTACTATAATGTGCAACCCTCACGTCGCTTCTCACCCCAATGTGACATTAATATTGACTGCTCGGACAAAATTAAAATAATTAAAAGTAACGAACTTCTTTTTCATGTGTTAAAAATTAAAAATTTTCCATTTTCGTGTTATTATAGTTTTGTGAGGTTTTATGTTTATAGAGCTGGTTAAAAATATTAATAATTTTAACTCTTTGATTTTAGGTTGGTCTGACAAATATATTGAAATGCTTCCTATAGCGGATTTTTTGAAGGATGCGATCATCGACAGTGTTAATCTTGTACCGTTTTTGTTTGTTATCTTTTTCTTGATTGAGCTTGTGGAACTTTATTTTTCGCATAATTTACGTCATGTTCCGCAAGAGGCAAAACTTGCAGGGCCGTTTTTGGGGGCATTGACGGCACTTGTGCCACAATGCGGGTTTTCAGTTATTGCAAGTACTCTTTATATTAAAAATTTAATTACATGCGGAACGTTAATTGCGGTGTATATTTCAACTTCTGATGAGGCAATTCCGGTTTTGCTTGCTCATCCTGAAATGTTGCCCTCAATTTTGCCGATATTGGGGGTGAAATTTTTACTGGCTATTGTGACGGGTTATTCGGTAGATTTTATTTGCAAGCCGTTTAAGCAAGAACCGATTGAGAATTCGTATGTTGAGATTGAAGAACACGGTTGTTGTCACCATGAAATTTCTAATGATAGGTTTAAAAAACGTACTCTCATTTTACACCCGCTAAAGCACACTTTGAGTATTTTTGCGTTTATTCTTGCTGTGTCGATTGTTCTTAATTGGATTTTGATGTTATCCGAAGGACATTTGCAACAGGTATTTTTGTATAATTCACCTTTACAACCGATACTTTCTGCGATAATAGGACTTATTCCGAATTGTGCGGTGTCCGTTCTTATTACGATGCTGTATATTGAGCATGCAATCAGCTTCGGTTCGGTAATTGCTGGGCTGTCTACGGGTGCAGGATTAGGTTTGATTATTTTGTTGAAGAAAAATTCTTCTGCCAAAGATACTGCAAAAATCATTTTGATTTTGCTTTGTGTAAGTATGTTTGCAGGCATGGTTTTGCAGTGGTTGCATCCATAATTTATTGGAGATGTATAAATCGTTTTGCACAGTCAAACATTGCGTTGACTAGGGCTGCGTTTGAATATATGTTCATTCCGTTGGTTTCAAGAACCTGTTTCATTCGTCGTTCCCACATTGAATACAGTTCATCTTTGTCAAGTTCAAGCACTTGAGCAATCATGGTGAGTTCTTTATAATCTATCGGGATAGGAAGGCTTCCTCTCAAAATATCGACGATTTCAAGACGTTTTTTTCGTGGAAAAGATTTTAGAAAGTTTATGACGGACATCTTTTTTTGCCTCATTTCATCTTTTAGGTATTCAACGAATTCGTCTATCACGTGTGGTTCTTGCGGAATTTTGTATTCTTCGAATCCTTCGGGGTCGATTTCCATAACGGTTGCAATTCTTTCTAAGGTTGTGCTTCTTGTTGAAAATGGAATTGTGTTGTCTATGAGGTTATAGACGTAAGATAGTGTAACCCCTATCATTTCCGCAAAATCTTTTTTGTGAAGTGCATTTTTTTCTAAAAATTTAGCAACTTTTTCGGAGCTTTTTTCTTCTACAATAGGTTTATTTTTTGATTTCATATAATTATCCTCATATTTGTTTAAATTCACTATAAAATTAAAGCTATTCTATCAAATTGTTAAGCGAAAAGTTGGCAAACTGCCATGGTAATATTTATTTAGGTTAAAATAATAAGTATAAGGGAAAGAATTATGAAATTAGTAACAGGCTTAGGAAATATCGGGGATAAATATTCGTTTACAAGACACAATACAGGTTTTATGGTACTTGACAGATGGACAGTGAAGGAAGGCTTGTCGTTTAAATCAGACTCTAAATTAAAAGCGATGATTACGCGATTAAAGATTAATGGGGAGGACGTAATTTTTGCAAAACCGACAACTTTTATGAATTTGTCGGGAGAGGCTGTTCGTGCGATTGTTGATTATTATAAGATTAATATAGAGGACATTTTGATAATATATGATGATTTGTCTTTAGATTTAGGTAAAATCAGGTATCGTGCAAACGGTTCTGACGGCGGGCATAACGGGATTAAATCAATTATTCAACATTTGGGAACAAAGAATTTCGCGAGATTAAAAGTCGGAATAGGCCCTCAGCCGAATATTCCGTCTGAAAATTTTGTGTTGCAAAATTTCCCGAAATCTGATTTGGATACATTGAAAGAGGTTTTGGACAAATGTATAACTTCTGTAGAATTCTATTTTGATAACGGGATAGAAAAGACGCAGAACCGTTTTAACTAGCCGATGTGGAGAGGTAAAATAAAATTTTTGAAATATAATATTAAAAAAAGGAGTATAAGATAATGAGCATAGCACTGGCAGAACAGTACGAAGAGAATGGACAATACGATAAAGCTTTAGAAGAATATAAAAAATCTTATGAAAACAGTAAGAATGATTTGAGTATTATAGAACGACTTGCAAATTTGTCGTTGATGTTGAATAACAAAGAAGATGCAGAGTTTTATTATAATGAAATTCTTTCGTTGGATGCGACAAATGTAATGGCTTATGAGCAATTAATGGACATATATGTAACAACAGACAAGTTTAAGTATTACATTTATCGTGGAAATTTGCATTCCGTTAACCACCAGTATGAGCATGCCATAAATGATTATAAAAAAGCTTTAAATTTTTGCCATGATAATCAGGAGGCACAAACCTCGACACGATTTGTGCTTGGAACTTTGTATGAACAGACCGGAAATAGTATAAAAGCAATAGACGAATATTTAAAAGTTTTGGATTTTGATCATAATCACTCAGAGGTTTATACCAGATTGGCGAACCTTTATTTGTTGGAAGAAGCTCTCGGCAGTGCGATTGAAACCCTTGAACGTGCGATAAAAGAAGGGTTTGATAATGAGATAATAAGAGAACAGTTATCAAGAATTTATTTGAGAAATAATCAGCCGGAAAAAGCTAAAGAAACTACCCACGATGAATTGTTCAGAATTAAATGTATGCTGGCATGTGGCGAAGCTGATGATGCGATAAAAGAACTTGATAGAATTGCTGAAAAATATAAGGAAAACGCAGAGTTTTATGCTCTGAAGGCTCAGTATTATTATGAAATAAAGGATTTTGACACGGCTTTGGAAAATGTATTGCAACATTCAAAACTTTTGCCGAATACACCTGTCGGATTTCAGATGACCGCTCTTATTTACGAGGGTAAGGGTGATGAATATAATGCGGCATTGAGTTGGGGGCGATATAATCTTTCTCGAGGAAACAAGGATATTGCAATAAATGAGTTTTTAAATGCGTATCAATTAAAAGATGATGACGTAAATTTAATCCAGACTTTAGCGAATTTGTTGGAAACTTCCGGAGAAAAGCATCACGCAATGGAAATGTATGAAAAACTTCATAAATTAGAACCGACAAACAGAACGGCACTGGAAAAGTTGGCGGATTATCGCGAAAGTATTGGGGATTACAGATTGGAAGCCGAATATTTGGAAAAACTTTTAGAAACAGATAAGCGAAATACATCTTTGATGTTAAGACTTGGAAATTTATGCGAAAAGCTTCGTGATAAAGAATCTGCGGTAAAATATTTGAAACGATACTTAGAAGTTGCTCCGCAAGGGGTGGAATATGAAAAAGTACAACAAAAGCTCGCAAAACTTGAAAATACTGAAATGGAACAAGAAGAAGGCTTGATTGATAAAATTATGAGATTTTTTAATAAGTAGGTTTGGTTTTTGGCAAAAAAACAAAAAGAAATATTTCTTAACAAAAGCCAATAATATTAAAGAAATCAAGTAATAATGCCGATAACCATAAAGTAAAGGAATATCTTTACGGAAAGGGTACGACAAAATGGGACTCTCGGCATCACAAGCAAGATTATTGAGCATAACGTCAAGATTGTCTGATAACGAATTACGTTCTCAGTCGATTACGAATGCTAAATCTGCCCTTTCTACAAAAACTTCTCAAGCAAGTCAAGAATACCTAAATTCTTTGAATGAAACAAAAATGACGTTTTCAACTTATGATGCAAACGGCAACAAAACAAAAACTAAGCTTACAGGGGCATGTCTTAGCCAATATGCACCGCTAAAAAATCAGTATACATTGGTAAATTCTGACGGTCAGGCTCTTGTGTCAGAACTCGACGCTACAAATTACAAGGACAGTGCAAATATTGCAGAATTCCTCGAAAAATATGGATTTTCAAACATTTTTGAAGAAGAAGTTTCTCTTGTCACAAATCAAGGCAAATACGCTAAAGCCAACGAAGAATATCAAAAAGAGTACAACGACTGGCTATCCAAACAACCGAAAGTTACGGACTACACAACTACAAAAGAAGTTGCTTCAACAAACAATGAAATTTACAATGCCGTAATAAATTCCGGCGGATGTCTTAGCGGTGCAATTAGCGGAAGTTGCTGTTACATGCACGTACTTTCCGATTTAATCGGCCCAGGGCCTGTTACGACAAGTGACGGACATCATTATATAATTTATGAGGGTGACTGTGCCGAAGATGGTCAATACTGGTGCTGGAACACTGCTGACCATGGCCGAGATAAGTTTGACCCAATTACTGAGAAATTAAAAAAAGGTCATTGTTCCGGCGATGTTATTGAAGGTGGAACTCAACAGGAAAAAACATCCTATGGAACAGTTACTGTAGGCGGCCCGCCTTCTGATAAAAACATGACATTGTGGCAGCGTTGTGTAGATTTACTATGGGAAGTCCACGAAGAATACTCCATCGGTTCTCCAACTGGGGGGTCTGCAACACCGGAAAGTCTTGCGAAGTTCTTTTATTTTGTTGAACACGACTTAAAACAAGCTGAAAAAGAAATTGTTAGCGTTACCAACTGGGACAAATACAATGAAGCAGTTGAAGACTGGAAGAAAACAGAACCCGACAAACCAAACGAAGAAGACTTCAAAGAAGAAGTTGCGTCATTAGACCAAACCCAAAAATCAGACGAAGGTCAATGGTATATAAATTTGTGGCACAGGATGAACGGTGCAAGCAACTACAAAGTTACTATTAACGGTGTTGAGAACGGCACACACGACCCTAAAAGTGACGGTGTAATTTCAGGCGACAACATTAAATCTCCGACAAACGGGCTTACCGAAAACGGAAAAGTTCTCTGGACGGTTTTAGAGGACGGTTTGATGAACAGTGACGAGTGGCTGAATTATGCACTTAAAAACCGTGTTGTAACAATGGAACGAGTAAATTACACAGAACCGACCGAGGACGGCACTGGTATAGAGCAATATACTTGGACATCAATAATATATTCAAATGCTTTGGATATTTCAGAAGAAGAAAACGAAAAAGCAATCACTCAAGCCGAAGTAAAATACAAACAAGCCTTGAGCGACATTGAATCTAAAGATAAACAATACGACAACATAATTCGTCGCCTTGATACCGAACACAATGCACTTCAAACCGAATACGAAAGTGTTAAGAGTGTAATAACCAAAAACTTGGAAAGAACCCTTAAAATGTATTCGTAGGATTTGTTATTCACAAATTTAACTAATTTGCCCAATTTAAAATAGCTGTTAAAATTTAAATATGGGATATATTTTATTGGTATCAGAAAGAGCGGATGAGAGAGAAAAATTCTCAAAACTTTTTGCCTTCGGGAAATATGAGTTTGAGGTTTTGTCGGATTTGACTTACATTTTTGACTTGGTGAATGTTAGAGTTCCTGATGTGATTATTTTTGATTTATTTTCGGTCTCTGTAGATTTTAAAGGTTTATTAAAAAAAATAAGACCGCTTTGTGAAAATTCAGCATTGATATTGAATACAGATAACACGACTGCGGATAAGGAGTTGTTGAAGTCTGCCAATGCTATTATTAATGACGGAATGAATGATGATTTAATTCTCGCAACGATTAGCATGAATTTAAGAATGAAAAATTCTATGGAAAGATTATCTGCGACAAACAGGGATTTGGCGGACAGTTTGTATCGTTTGAATGCTCTTTATAGTACGAGTTCTCAATTTGCAGGGACTTTGGATAAGAAAAAGTTAATAAATTATATGGTGGAAGGTATTGATAAGTCGTTGAGTTTTTCTCTGACATCGACATTATCGTTTTGCACGGAAGATGAACCTGTTTTATTGATAAATTCTCTTTACGACTTGTCGGAGGAAATTATCGGTGCGTTGAAACTTCGTGCGGTTTTGCAGTACAAATCGCAGTATGAAGGCTCAAACCCGCCTTATGAGATTAATTCGGAAACTCTAAAAGTGTCAAAGCACATAAAATATCCCGCAAATAAGTTTACATTCAGTTTGTTTCAATATGATAATATGTTCGCATCAATTAAGTTGGGGGAAACGCTTTTCGGATGCGTTGAAATCTTTAAAGAGGCTCCGTTTTCGGCAGAGGATGCAAAATGTTTTCAAACCATTGCACAGCAGGTTATTCTTCCTTTGAAAAGTGCGACGTTATATCAGGAGATTAAGGAAACAAATTTGAAGTTGGAAAAGTTAGAGAGATTAAAATCAGAGTTTATTTCAATAGTTTCGCACGAGTTGAGGACGCCTTTAACTTCTATAAAAAATTCTCTTGATATTTTGTTAAGCGGAAAGTGCGGAGAAATAAATGATGCGGGAAATAAATTCCTTGATATGGCAAAACGCAATGTGCAAAGGCTGTCGGGGATTATAAATGATTTGTTGGATTTGTCTAAAATCGAAGCGGGCAAAATGGATTTCCATTTCAAGAAAATGAATATTCATCAGGTTATTGATTATGTAAAAAATAATCTTTCGCTTTCTGCAAAGGGAAAGGGACTTGTTTTGAGTGCGGAAGAAGCCGAAAATCTTCCTGACGTAAACGGAGATTCTCAAAGATTGGAGCAGGTTTTGACAAACTTGGTTTCAAATGCGATAAAATTTACCCCTGAAGGTAAGCATATAACTATTAAATCCGAGTTAAAAAATGCCGCTGATATCTCGGTTCACCCGTATTTTCAGGACGAAATCTCAAAACTCAAAGGAAATTATATCGTTGTTTCCGTAATTGATGAAGGTATCGGGATTGCGGAAAAAGATTTGTTGCATGCATTTGACAAATTTGCACAGATAGAAAATTCTTTATCTCGAAAGGTCGGCGGTTCGGGTTTGGGGTTGCCTATTGCAAAACAGTTGCTGGAGGCTCATAAAGGGGCTATTTGGTGCAACAGCCAACTCGAAAAGGGCTCGGATTTTTGTTTTGCAATTCCTGTTGCAGAGTAATTTCTATTAACAAAATGTAATATTATGGAAGTGATATTTCGCTGTGGTATAATGTTTTTGAAAGGGAATTCTTTTGTTGTCGGGATTTTGTCAAAGATGACACCTTTTCAATATTTTAGTTAAGACTAGGGGAAAGTTATGAAAAAAATTCTCATTGTGGATGATGAACAAGATATTGTAGAAAGCCTCAAATTCGTATTGGAAGTTGAAGATTATACTTGTTATTGTGCTTATAACGGCGAGGACGGATTGCGTCTTGCAAAAGAAATTATGCCGGACTTGATAATTCTTGATGTTATGATGCCGAAAATCAACGGCTACAAAATCAGCAGACTTTTAAAATTTGACAACAAGTACAAAAATATCCCGATTTTAATGGTTACTGCAAGAACTCAGGAAGAGGACAAGCTAATCGGCGAAGAAACTGGTGTGGACGAATATATTACAAAACCGTTTGAACTTGATGCGGTAGTAAAAAAAGTTAATGAATATTTGAAGTAGGTCTTTAATGGAAACGGTTACGAATAAAACACTCGAAAAATTGAAATATGATTTGGTAAGAGCAGGGCTTGTTCCTTATGAAACGATAGAGCAGGCTGAAGAAATCGCGGTTGCTCAAAATATTAATATCGGTCAGGTTTTGATAAATTCCGGAATATTGACAGAAGATACGATTATAAAATTTTTGGAAGGCAAACTTCATATTCCGTCTGTTAATCTTGAAGATTATACTCTTGATAAAAATTGTCTGAAATATATTAATTATTCGGATGCCAAAAAGTTTAAAATAATACCGCTTTTCAAGATTGAAGACACCTTAACAGTGGCAATGGCTGATCCGATGGATTTGTTTGCCATTGATAAAATCGTAGAATCTGCGGCGTGTTCAATCGAGCCCGTAATCGCTTCCGAAAAAAGTGTTTTGAAAAAAATTGATGAATATTACAATCGAGATGTAGCTGTCGGTGATATTTACACCTATAGCGATGTGAATTTCGATTGGCGAGAAGAGCTTCACAGCGAGGATTTGAGTGATAATCACATCCAAAAAATTATTCGTGCGATTTTGAAACAAGCAATATTAGAAAAAGTTCATGAAATAACTTTTCAGTGCGAAGACGGTGGGCTTGCCGTAAACTTCAAAATTAACGGAGAAATCAGCAATAAAGGGCTTGTCCCGAATGTTTTGAGTGCGTCGTTTATCTCAAAACTTAAGACACTCGCAGAATTAGACCCGTCGGTGTCCGAAGTTCCGCAACTCGGCAAACTCTTGTTCAAGGTGGACAATATCGACATTGTGTCGAGCGTTTCAACTTTCCCGACAATTATGGGGGAAAGAATTTTCTTGAAAATTTACAAACCGCCAAAACCACTCTCGAGCATTATTAAATCAGAAAGTCAGCTTAAAATTATCAACAATGCAATTTCGGACTCGGGAATTATCTTGGTTTGCGGTTCACCATTGAGTGGCAAAACCCACATAATTTACTCGTTGTTGCTCGAAATTGCGTCACGTTACAAAAACAAGAATATTATGACCTTAGAAAGCATTACAAAATATAACCTTGCCGGCATAAATCAGTGTGAATTGAACGAAAATGTAAGCTTTAATATGGACAAAGCGTCGAGGTTTATTGAATTTCAATCGCCTGACATAATTTATCTTGAGGGCGTCAAAACGAAAGAAATTTTTGATTATTTTTCGAGTTTGGTTTATGACGGCAAAATCATCATCATGGAATTTCTTGCAAACAACATGGAGGATTTGCGTAACAAAATGGCATTTTCGGATTTTGAAACGCTTAAATCCCTCTTGAGTTGTATGATTTTCATTCATTCGCAAGACAGCATAGAGGTGTTTGATAAAGCTACAGTGCAAAAATATCTTGCATAATTATCAAAAGTCAAAAATTTTAATTAACCTATGTAGAAAATAATGTTAATAATAAAATCGGCAAAGAGCATGTAAACAGTTGATAATATGGCCGCTTGAGTTGTGGAGGTACCGACTTCTTTTGCACCGCCTTTGGTTTCATAACCTTGGGTCGCACAGACGAGGGCAATCAAGAGCCCGAAGACCGCGGCTTTCAGAAGGCTTATATAAATATCTTTTGTTGCAAGCCATGCCCAAACTGAATACATATACCTGTCTGGGTGAAGCCCGATAGTGAGGTTTGACACGAATAAACCGCCCCCGATGCCGACGATTTCGGCAAGCAAAACCACCATTGGAACGGTAACGGCAGCAGCAATAAGCCTTGGAGTGAAGTAGTAGCCGACAGGGTCGACTTTGAGGGTTTTCATTGCATCAACTTGGGACGTAACCTGCATGTTTGCAATTTCTGCAGAAATTGCCGTACCGGCTCTTGCTCCAATGGAGAGTGCAACAAACCCCGGAGCGATTTCTCTAATCATAACAATAGCAATAGTTCCGCCGATGTAGGCTTCTGCACCGGACATAAGGAATTGTTTAGCAACTTGAATAGCGATAACCGCCGCCGCAATGAATGCGATAATTAATGAAATCGGAATTGAATCATAGCTGATAGCAACAGCTTGATTTATGATAGAATCCATACGAACTTGCCCGCTAAACAGGTATTTCAAACTTCTTATTAAATTTTGAACGCATAGTCCTAAAAATTTAATCATTACGAGAGTATTATAGCATGAAAAATGAAAATAGGTGAAGGGATTAGTGTGGGAAGGGAGGAAGGCGATAAGCCCGTATCTGGAAAGATACTAGGATACTGAGGCACTAGGGAAGTTCTTTACGTTCGCTACGCTCAAAAACGAATTTTACCTCTCTACCACTGAGATATTTCTAGTAAAGATTAACAAAACTACAATAACACGAAAATGTAATTTTTTTTATCCACACATAAAAAATATTGGAGTAATGCAGGATGAGTTTATGACCAAACATCAATTATATAATTGCTTAAAATAAATAAAGCAGGATATATATCCTGCTTTATTTGCTTTCAAAATAAGTTTATTCTTGAGGAATAAAGTATTCATACATATCTTTTACTCCTGAATATGCACCAAAATTATTATCCTTACTTTTTAAAGCAGATTTTAATTCTTTAACATTATTAAATTCCAAAAATTCTTTACCATGTCCTGTTTCTCTCATTAAAGTTATGCCTTTTTTACCATTTTCAGATTTGGTTTCAAAAAACAACATTTTTTCGCCATTAACTGTCACAGTGCCAACACCTCCATTTGAACCATGAGATTCAACACCGAATTTTTCTAAAGCTTTTCTATAGTACCTAGCCTTTTCAGTCTCTTTAGCCACTCCTTGATTACTATAATCATCATAATCAAACCTATATTCAGTATCTTTAGTTAAATTCTCATATTCATTTTTTGACAAACTGGTCGTATAACGAGCTTTTCTAAACAAATTTCCTGATTCTGTTTTATCCAAAAGCACTAAATCTGCACCAGAAACAGAAACATACTTATTTCCATTTTCATCCGAATACACTATACGTTTTTCGCCATCAACATAAGCACTTGAACGAGAAAACATATTTATATCAAAACTTCCTGGTCGTAACCATTTCTCCGGTTTTTTTTGAGTTTCAGCTTGTTCTGATTTCGGAAATTTAATAACTACATCCTTTGCAGAGTCTGCTTTTTGTAAATTTTGGGCATTGTTAACTTTGTTAACAGATAAACCACTAGTAATTCCTGAAATTAATGTCATATTGACCTCCTTTTTAAATAAATACTTCATATATTTGATGTATATATAAAGTATTTACGCTTAAAAAGATTGCCCCTGCCCCGCCACACCATACCATACCATACCATACAGGGCATTATAACTGGGTTTGAGGCATTTTAAAACTCATCTTTACATTTCGTAACAGGTTGGCTTTTGTAGGAAATTGTTGTGATTTGACGAAGTGAAAAGTGAAGAGTAAAAAGTCCTTTATGTTCGCTTCGCTCAACATCAAAATTCCATTCTACCTTCAAAAAAACATGTCATCCTATTCATGTCGTGCTGAACTTGTTTCTGCACCTTGCAATCGGTGCATGTTATAGCAAAAATAAACATAAAAAATTTACACTTGGAGCGATTCGCTTGAGCTGTTTGCGAGCTGCACGAGCAATTACAGCTCAGGATGCCCGTAGGGTAGAACGCCCGTTGTTTTGAGCTTCACGAAAAACAACATGCGTTCGTATCGCCCAATGCAAATTCTGATTTTCTTCTTCTATAGCAAAAATAAACATAAAAAATTTGCGCTTGGCGCGATTCGAACGCGCGACCTATCCCTTAAAAGGGGAGTGCTCTACCTGCTGAGCTACAAGCGCAAATTTTATTATAATGCTATTTAATTCTCAATAATCTTTTGGGGGTATTCAGTTAGGATTTTCAACCTTCGCCACTTGCGACTCCAGCCTTTTTCCTTCGTGCATCCCTTCAGCTTTTCGAGTTTCTGTCCTTCAAGCTTCCGTTCCGCCCCTGTAAGATTATCTTACATGAAACAAAATTCTATGTCAACAGTTTTTTGTTATTTTTTTATGCAACTTTTGAAATTTTAGAATTTTGTCCGTGTTTTCTCTTATATACGTAAGCTCCGCCGCCAGCCAAAACGATTGCACCGAGGATGATAAGAGCCGCTGCCTTTTGATATTTTGAACCTTTTGGATTTTGAAGAGTTTGAACAGCTTCTTCTGCTTTTTTCTGAGCTGTACGTTTTAGTTCTTCGAACTGACCGCCGAATTCGCCGACAAGACGTTTTAAAGGTTTTTTATTTCTGCCTTCCCAGCCTTTTTGGAGTTCAAACCCGTCCTCTTTGTACAAATCGAGGGTTGAACGACCGGCGTTGAGAGCTTGATTGTTGTGCCAATCGAATTCGGAACGTCCTGCGTTTAGTGCCATGTTTTTGTATACATCAGGCTTTTCGTAATATGTTTTTGCCATATCTGCAAACATATCTGCTACTTCGTCAGAAGCAAGTTCGATACGTCTTTCGTCGATTTGTTGAGAAGTTAATTTTGACAAATCAGTGCCTTCCGGCCAATCCAAATCTTTTACATTTCGCATGAACGCATTTGTTGTTTTGAACCCGTTTGCTTTTTCGGCATTTTCACCTGTTGTAACAATCATTTCACCTGCACCACCTGTGTTCAGTGAACCTGAAGGGGTTGCAGTTTGAAGAGCTTCCGGACATGACAAACCTTGCGGTTCACCACGAGAAGTAAATACTCCGTAAGTTGCCGCAGTTACAAGTCTTGCAGGGAAAAATCCGTTTCCGTACATGACGTTTGTTTTATATCTTCCACCGTCGAGCTCTTGGATTTTGCTCATTGTATCTTTTATAAGGTGGAAATCGCCGACACCTTTGTCATCCATTTCCCAAGGGTCAGGTCCGCTACCAAGAGCGAGTTTAAAGTGATCTTTCCATTCCTGCGGAATATCTTCTCTTTGCAAGAATTTGAGCATACCCTTCATTGTGATAGGAAAACCTTTTTGAGAATCAGAACGTCCCCAACCCATAAGCAAGATATCCTTTTTATCGAATTTAGAAAGACCGCCTAGAACGTAACGTTTTTTTTCTATCAAGTCTTTTGAATAGAAGAGGTTGTTTAGTTCGTCATCGATTGCCGCATTTTGGAAATCTCCGATTTTATCCAATCTTTTTTCAGTTGCTTCGCCTACCATATCCAAGAAAGCTTTTGTATTTGCACGTTTTGATTTTGCAATAGTTTCTGCCGAATCAGTTTTCGGATCATACGGAGTATACCAGCTCATGTCGGCAGACAAGCCGTTATTTCTGCCCATTGTAGCTTTTGCGTCATTAACCTTGAACCCGTCAATATTACAACCGTTCGGTCTGCCTTCAATTTTATCACCTGCAACATCCGCAGCTCTAAAGAACGAGGTCAAACCTTTACACATATCATCAAGCTGAATTGCTTCGTTCGCAAAAGTATGAGAAACATGGTTTGCTGAAACGTTTTCAGGGTTCAAAGCTCTTGCGACAATCGGGGTTATTGACTGGTTATACAACCCTTTATCATCCACAAAATGTTGCAAAAACGGTCTTATAACTTTATCAACAACAGCTCCTTCTTCAGGAGAAATATGATTCCTGTGATGATCAATATCTATTAATTGAGGAAATTCAGGCATTTTTGACAATTTCAAATAATCTTCAGGTGTTGCTTTAAATCTTAAAAATTCAAGCGGACTACCAGTAACACCCTGATAATTTTCCATAGGGTTGTGGAAAATATCAACAATTTTCATGCCACGATAGTATGGCTCATTCACAGAACGATTTATTACTGATTCGGTTATCGGGAACCCTGTACGACAATGAGCAATAATATTAGAAGGGTTAAAATTTCCATGCTCCGGTGTATTTAATTTAGGAAGCATATCCGCAGCAGCTTCACCAAAATCTCTTGAGAAAAGGTTTAAATACGGGTGATCTTTGAGTTCAGGGGTATATGAATAAGCCTTTTGAAATCTTGACATATCAGGTGTATGGATTACATAAACAGTTTTATCATCTACTGTATTCCCTTTTGGAATTACCATTCTGTAAACCTTATACGGTATTGATTTCAACTTGCCTAAATCATTTTCATCAATTCGTTGAATAACCCCTTTTGTTTCTGTTGGAATTACTTCTCTAAACGGATGAACTTTCATACCGTCAGGAATATTATATTTCGCCTTAATACTATCTTTTGGAGTTTCCGGAGCGTCTTGAACTACAAATTTAATTCTGTCCTCAGAAACATTCAAATTCTTTGCGATAACTGATTTTGGAGTGTTTTCATTCACTGAAATAAACAAATTTTCAGGTAACGGATCGTTCGGATTGTACTCAATTCCTCTTGGAACGACAATCATTTTAATTCCACCGTCTTTGTTACCGTAACTGTAATACGGAACAATATGTTTAAAATCCATGCCGTCTTTATTTAATGCTTGCGGAAGCTGGTTTGCAACACCTGCCGCACCGCCACAATTATACATTCTCAACCCGATGTAACTGTCTTCAACGGAAACAGAAACACCTTGATTAATATTTTTTGAAGGATTACCCGTGAAGGCAATATGCATTATTTTATTTGCATCAGCAACTCCCGTTGTTTGTACCGATTGCGTTGCGGTAGTCTTTTGAGCCGCCATATTTTGGTTCGCAAATCTGCTATTAGCTGTAGCATAAGGCATTACTGATGAAACTCGCATATTTTACTCCTTTATATTTTATATATTATTAGAAATTTTCCCATGCTTGCAGAAAAGAAAAACTTTACTGCTTATATAGTAAAATGCTGACATAAAATTTTTCAACAGCAAATCGGAGTTTTGTTAAGTTTTATTAAGTAAACATTTTTTTATATATTCGGTATTTTTTTATAGTTTCAAGTAAAATAGTTTTGTAGATTATATAAAAAGGGGAACAATGAACAGATTTTTTGGAATTATCGGGATTATTATCATATTTGCAATTTGTTATGCGATTTCAAATAACAGAAAAGCAATCAATTACAAAACCGTCGGAACCGGGTTTGCACTTCAAATTCTGCTTGCGGTATTTATTTTTAAAGTACCGATTGGAAGAACTATTTTTATGGCAATCGGAAACTTTATCACAAAAATTCTTGATTTTGCAAAAGCCGGCGGACAATTTGTGTTCGGCCCACTTATGAATGACGGACAACTTCACGACGTTTTCGGTTCGGGAGCTACCGTTTTTGCTCTACAACTTATTTCTTCAATTATATTTATGATGATTTTAGTAAATATCCTTTATTATTACGGAATTATGCAGAGAATTATTCCTGTTTTCGGAAAAGCTATGAATAAATTAATGTCCGTAAGCGGTGCTGAAGCCCTTTCAAACGTTGCAAGTTCTTTTGTCGGACAAATTTCCGCACAAATTATGATAAGACCGTATTTGGCAAAATTAACACGTTCAGAACTCTTAGCATCTATGGCAGGAAGTATGGCATGCATCTCAGGTGCGATGATGCCTATATATATCGGAATGGGGATTCCTGCACAATATCTTTTGGCATCGTCTGTTATGGCCGCTCCGGGGGCATTAGTTCTCACAAAAATAATCTACCCTGAAACCTCCACTCCAGAAACAAGCGAAAATATTAAAATAAACTATAGCAAAAGACGTAAACCGTATATTAATGTTTTTGATGCTATTTCTTGCGGAGCATCAGACGGGATGAAGGTTGCAATCAATGTTGCTGCGATGATTTTGGCTCTTGTTGCTTTAGTGGCAATGATTGACTGGATTTTACAAGGTGTCGGACTTGCGATTGTAAAATATTTACACGTAAATTTCGCCTGCTTTGACTTAACCCAACTTTCTCTCAAGATGATTTTGGGTAAAATCTTTGCTGTATTTGCGTTCTTTATGGGAGTTCCGATGAAAGATGCAACAACAGTCGGAAGCCTTATGGGTACAAAATTAGTCTTAAATGAAATGGTAGCCTATGTCGGATTAACCTCTTTACCGCAAGCGGCGATTTCAGCAAAAAGCTTTATGATTGCAAGTTTTGCACTTTGCAGTTTTGGTAACTTCGGCTCTATCGCAATCCAGTTAGGCGGTATCGGCGAACTTGCCCCAAACCAGAGAAAAAACCTTGCACGCCTAGGGGTTAGAGCATTGATTGCAGGAACTTTGACCTGCTATATGTCCGCAGCAATCGCCGGCATATTAATGTAAGTCTATTTTGGTAAATGATTTCGCCAATTTTCATCAAGATTTTTTATAAATCTGTGAGCATCAATAACATCATCATAACTGATGGGTTCAGGGCCTTCCTGAACCTCCAGTGGAAGTTGGGCTTCCTCTTTTACCTCAATATTGGAAAATCCTAAAAAAGCTACACCAAAATTTTTACCGCAATTTTGGCAAACGAGATTAACAACAGACAACCCTTTTTCCTCACGCTTTATTTGAATGGAATCTTCATCAAAACCGTGCTTACATACTGAACAACAAAGGTTTGAGAATAATGCTTTTAATTTTCTTTTCATAATTCCTCTTTCTCTCCTAATTTTATTACAAATGTAAATTTTTATTAAATCTAATACTTTAGTAGGTTAACAAAATTTAAAAAAAGATACATAATGTGAGTGTAAGTAATAGGAGGCTTATCATGGACGCTATTAACTTGGTTCTCTTTGGTTTCATTGTTTACACTGCATTAATTGTAGTTCCTAGTATTTGGGAAGAATTAACCGCAGAAGGCAACTAAACCGTTACTAAAATATTCGACGTAATGAATTAGAAATTTGTTTCAATTTTTTCATCGAGGGTTAGAGAGATTTGGTCTTTAAAAAGTGTTTAAAGTACGCTTGCTAAGCAGGCAGAAACTTTGTCATGCAAAATTTTTGAAATTTTTTTAAAATTTTTAAATTTTTAGCAAGACAAAAATTTTGTTGCGATATTTATTACTACTTTTTACCGAATTAGACGATTTACTTAAGAACTTCTAACATACACTCTTTTGCAACGTCAGTTACGTAGTCCATATCTTCTCGAGAAATTATCAACGGAGGGTTGAAATAGATTACATCTCCGAGCGGGCGGAGTAACACACCTTTTTTCAATGCTTTTTTGTAAATCTGATAGCCCGTTCTGAGCTTTGAGTCAAACGACTCTTTCGTCGACTTATCTTTCACCAGTTCTATTGCATTTATCAACCCGATATGTCTGATATCGCCAACATTCGGATGATTTGCAAACTTTTCTCGGATAATATTATTAAAATAGATTGCGTTTTCTCTTGCATTTTTCAAGACGCTTCCGTCCTCTAAAATATCCAAAACAGCATTCGCCGCAGCACACGCAAGCGGATTTCCGCTATAAGTATGAGAGTGCATAAAAGCTTTACCGGTTGAATATTCATCATAAAACGCATCATAAATCTTTTGAGTTGTCACAAACATCGCACACGGCATATATCCGCCTGTCAACCCTTTTGACAAACACATTATATCAGGCGAAACTCCTGCATGTTCAAAAGCAAACATCTTACCTGTTCTGCCGTAACCCGTTGCGATTTCATCTGCAATCAAATGAACATTATATTCATCACAAAGTTCTCTCAACTTTTTCAAATAAAGCGGAGGATAAACTTTCATACCGGCAGAACCCTGCAACAACGGTTCTACAAGCAAAGCTGCCGTTTCATTTCCATATTTTTTAAATTGCTCCGCAGCTTTTGCTGCACACTCGCAATTACAATGATCACGATCTTTTCCATAAGGGCATCTATAACAATCAGGGCCTTCAATTCGCACAATATCCATCAATATCGGCTTATAAAGCTTTGTATACAAGTCGCAATCTCCAACAGACAAAGCCCCAATAGTTTCTCCGTGATATGCCTCAGAAAGTGCCATAAACCTTGTTTTCTGCGGGTTTCCTGTCTGTTCGTGGTACTGGAAACTTACCTTCATTGCAGCCTCAATAGCAGAGGAGCCGTTATCCGTAAAATTAAACTTACATAACCCCTTCGGCAATAATTTTGAAAGTCTTTCACAAAGACGAATTGCTGGCTTGTGGGTAAAATTTGCAAAAATAACGTGTTCCAAAGAATTCAGTTGCTTTTTTATTTCTTCATTAATATGCGGGTTGCAATGTCCCAAAAGATTACACCACCAAGAGCTTATCACATCTATATAACGATTTCCGTCCACATCATAAAGGTATATTCCTTGCCCATGGTCAACCACAATCGGTGGCAACTCCTCGTAGTCCTTCATTTGAGAACACGGGTGCCATATATATTTAAAATCCTCTTTTGCCCAATCTTTTGTTTCACAATTCACCATTTTATATCTCCTTAAATATTGATAAAATTTCATTTTTATCAATTCTCAAATCTTTTTCGCCGTCTTTTACTGTTGCAAGAACCTTTATCCCCGTAAGTTTTTCCACTTGCACAAGATTATCTCGGCACATGATATTATTTTCGTCGTAATGGTTGAGAATTATTCCTTTTACCTCAATGCCGATACTTTTGAGATAATGCACGGTTAAATATGTATAATTTATTGTGCCAAGCTCAGCAGAGGCAACCACAACGACATCCAACCCCAAAAGTTTAATCACATCTTCTAACAAAATTCTATTGTCATCAGACATATTAAACGGGCAAATAATTCCGCCGGCACCTTCCGTTACAAGATAATCATACTCCGATTTTTTATGTTGAAAATCTTGTAAAATCTTTTCTTTTTTTATTTCACGCCCTTCGATTTGTGCCGCCAAATGCGGAGAAACAGCTGTTTTAAAAACATAAGAAGCACACGACATCGGCTCAACCTCAGTTAAACCCGCAGTTTTCAAAACGTAGGCACAATCCCCCGGAACCAGTTTTCCGTCAACCATTTCCGCACCGCTTAGTGCAGGTTTAAAATACCCGCAATTCAAGCCAAAATCCCGTAACTTTTTAACCAGTAATGCCGAAACAAAAGTTTTTCCGACATCAGTGCCGGTAGCAGTAACAAATATCCCCTTAGTCATAATTCTTCCTCTCAATACCTCCAGTTTAGTACCGATAAAGTTAATTTGCAACTAATTGATGCAAAAGTAACGAAAAAGAGGAGATATAAAAAACGGGATTTTTAAAATAAACAAATAGCGGGCAATGTGAAATTTCACATTGCCCGCTATTTACAGCTATTTTCGGCATTAACAATTTTACTTAACTGGTCTTGCCATGAAATCTGCATCATTTGCAAAATGTTGAATTAGCGAGAATATCGCATTGTCGTCCATTGTTTCTTGGTCTTTTATCAACTTAGCAAATTGAAGAGTTTCTTCCTCCGTCAATCTTCCGCCAACTTCAATCAAATCCTTTTGTGCAGGAGTTAATTTACCTGTATTATTTCCAAGTCCGATATAGAACGGGGTTTCTCCAACCTTATCATATCCTATCAACTTGCCAGCATTTGGCAATTTCAAAGATACAACATACGTGCCATTCCATTCATCTCTAAACGATTCAACAAGAAAATTATATGTTTTCAATTTTGTTGTATTGGCATTATTGTCATAAGGTTTGAAAGCAGACGTTGTAAAGCGACGAACCCTTTCTGAGGTTCCACTAGAAGTTCTTGCCATATATTCGGTAAATCCGGTACCGCTATTGTAATTGCAAATTGCAACATCACCTTCTTGTGCAAGGTCATAAGTATGAGCTTTTATACCTTTTGGCAATAATCCTTTTTCTACAAACAAATCAATACCTTCTTGCGGATTTTTACCATTAGCTATTGATTTTTTTACATTTAATTTAACAGAAAGCTGTTTACAAGCATCTAAATATTCCTCCATAACAAATCTTATATCAGGCTTTGTATCCCGAGTCATAAGTTCTTTCACAGCCTTTGCACTTTTGGTTTGTGGATTTGCTATCATTGATTCTAATGAATAAGGGGAGGTTTCTCCAAGCTCTGCAAAATCTTTTAATACTTGATATTGTTCCTTTACTTCTTTTGGCTGAACTAAAGATTTCTGTTCTTTTGCTATATTTCTAAGTGCTTTATTATAGTCTTCGACATGTGACAAATCAAAACGACTTGTAAAGAATTCATCTGAACTAATACGTTTCTGAGTTCTTTCGATTTCGGTCATAATTTTATCAAGAGCCTTATTAAATTTGGCATGTTTGGCATACATAATTCCACCAACAACAGTACCAGCAAGAGCCAAAGCTCCACCAACACCTATCAAAACCTTATTAGTTTTTGAAGAAGATTTAGTATCGTTTGATTTGACCTCTGCGACATCCGTATTCGCAGGTGTAGCAGTGCCTTTAAAATTTACACCACTTATTGAACTAATCGCCATAATTTTCCCTTTCGGATTATACTACCTGTATATATACAAAAACACAAATATATATTTTTTTGCTAATTCAGGCTCTTATCTTATCTTATCTTATCTTATCTTATCTTATCTTATCTTATAAAGCATTATAACTGGATTACAGTCAATTTAAAACGCATCTTTACATTTCGTAATATTAACAAAAAGTTTTAAGATAAATTTGTAACATTTCAATTTATCTTGCATAAAAACAGCCACACATGTTCAAACATAAAACTAAAACGAGCTGTTTACACAGCTCGTTTTTTTAAATTTATTTAACCGACTAGAGCGATCCTCCGCCGCCATCGTTAAAGTAATCATAGTGACGAATATCATCATAGTTATTAATCGGTTCTGCCGGTGCCGGTTCAGGCTGTCTTGGCGGTGCCGGCTCTGCCTTAACAGCAGTTTCTCGGTGACGACCTCTCAACAATGCGTCAAAGTTAGGTTCCATAGTCAATTCAAAGTGGAATCTACCGACTTTTCTATCCTGATCAAAGTATACACTGTTGATTAACGGATAGCCCCAATACATTCTAGCACTCAAGTCACCCGGAAGCTGTACTCTCAAGCCCATACCGATTGATGCCATAAAGTACGAACCGTGATGTCCTGCTGGTACATAGTAGTCTTCTGAAGTTTGCGGGAACACACCACCAAAGTCTGCGAATACCGCACCTTTAACATATTTTCCGACAAACGGAATTTTACCGTTTTTACCGTTGATTTCACGTGGCATAAGCGGGAACATAAGCTCGTTGCTTATGTAGAAACCGTTCTTACCAATCATTTGACCTTCAGCGTAGCCTCTAACTGTTGCCATACCACCTGCTTGGAATTGATCAATATACGGAATGTGTTTGTTATTTGGAACCACTTGGTAATTAGCTCTCATCTGACCAATAAAGCCGTGTGAGAAGTCATGCAATCTTACTGCGCCACCGGAAATCTTGAAGTAATTTGAATCATCATCCAAAATCGGGATTGCGTAACCGACACCTTGGTTCAAATACCAAATACCGTACTTAGTATCTTTACGCATATTCAATGCTAAATCAACACTTGTTACTTCATCCAAGCCTAATTCAAGTTCATCGTTAAACAAGCCGTGAATAGGACCCATTGTGGTTCTTGCACGTTTGTAGTTGCCGGCTAAGTAACTTTTCAACTCAAACCCTGGTTTTCTAACAAGCGGTTGTGTATAGTAAAGTGAATATTGATAAGATTTACTCTTCAAGTTCAAATCGGCAAGTTCACCATACTTGATTTTAGACAAACCTGAACTGAACATAAAGCCGACACGTCCGTCTTTTCTGTTTACAGGAATGTTATAATCCGCAAACGGGCTGATTGAACCGCCACTGAAATATGTACCTAAAGACAAACGGTCACGATTGTGGAACAAGCTATCCGCAAATATCATTGCACCGCCTCTGATTCTACCTGTAGAGTAACGACCTGCGTTATCCATAATACCTACAAGGTGGAACGGGAAGTTTTCGTGAGCGGTAACTTCAATATCGGTTGTACCTTCAGCCTGACCAGCTTTCAAGTTAGCCGTAAGGTTGACGCCTTCGTTATATCTGTTGAAGTCCAAGATATCTTTTTCCAATTCAACGATGTCAAATAAATCGCCTTGTTTTTGCGGCAATCTGTCTGTAATATATTTACTTCTTGTGTATCTATTTTCCTTAACGGTAATATTTCCGACTTTACTTTCAACCAAATCGATGTAAACATGACCGTTTGAAACAGTCTGTGCCGGCAAGAAAGCTCTTGCGGTTACAAAACCTTTTGAAGCATACAAATTGTTAATTTTGTTAACGGCTTCGGTGATATCTTTAATAAATACGTTACGACCAATCAATGGACGAACAATGTTGTTAATTTCTTCCTGCGAAAGAATTTCAGAAGGTGCAACTTCAACGGAACTTACATAAACGCCGTTTGAATCAATATCTTGAACCTGCCCCTGCATAAACGATGCGTCAGGATTGTAATCATCTACAACCTGATTGCTTTGCGGATTATATCTGTTTCTTTCATATTGTTGATAATCGTTTGAATATTCTTGATTAAAGCGTCGTTGGTTAAGCGAATCAATATCGTGCTTATACGTACGACCACTTTCATTCATAAGCTGCTGTTGTACATTTCCCGGATTAAGTCCATCAAATCCTGCGGAATGTGCCGGGGCGACAGATGCAGAGAAAGCAACTGCACAGAAAGCTGATACACATAATGTTGCTTTCAAAAATTTAATACTGGATTTTGTCTTTTTCATTATTCACCTTCTGTTATTTGAAATTAATTAGTCTATCTGTTCTACGTCCATTATTTAACTTAGATAACCAAATAAAAACTTTTCCTAAATTTTTATTGCTATAAATTTACAAAAGTTCATATTTTAGCAAATTTGGTTCTTCACCTGTTTATATTATATGGGATTTTTATAAAAGTGTAAAGAAACTTAGCAAAAGTTCATATTTTTGGATGAGAAATATTCGCTAAATCATTTTTTTGCTGTATGATATTTTTGAAAAAAAGGAGAGAAATATGAACAAAAACGTAAAATTATTGGCTGCTGTTGCCGCTGCATTTGCTATAGGTTTTTCCGCAAACAACTTTGCAATGTCTGATGTTCCGTCAAACTTCAAAGTTGCAGTTGTGGATGTTCAACAGGTAGTTGCCTCTTCCGCTCAAGTAAAAGCCTTGAAAAAAGAACAACAGGCAAAAACGGAAGAAGTTATAAAATATATCGATAAAGCAAGAAAAGACGTAGCTTCTGTTTCTGACGAAAAGAAAAAGAAAGCTCTTGAAGACAAATACAACAAAGAATTAGTTACAAAACGTGAAACTTTGGAAAAAGATTATGCAACAAAATTGCAAGCTATCGACAAAAACATTTCATCAACAATAGAAACTCAAGCGAAAGCTAAAAACTACAACGTAGTTCTTGCAAAAGGCGTTGTTTTGTACGGCGGGGATGATATTACCGCTGATATCGTAAAAATCGTTAAATAGCAGATTTTCAAAAACTAAAAAAACTCCCGAGATTTCGGGAGTTTTTACTTTTTATTTCGTTTTTCTGAAGACCTGTTCAATTTATTCGTGAAGTTTTCAATGGTTCTGTAAATATTTCTCAAGAAATCATCTTCCGAATAATAAGAACCTGCCAACGACGGATTTCCTGCTTTATCTTTGTGAGAGAGCACTGGACTGTTTTTGGTTTTGTAATTATACGTCGTAGAAGTATCGGCATGCATCAACTTATTTTTGTACCACCTGCCGTTGTCCTTACTTACCTTCAAGATAAAGTAATCGCTAACACCGTCTTTTTCCAGATGTGAGTTAAACACATCAACTTTAACATTATTCTTTTTGGCAAAATTTGCAATAACTCCACGTGCATCATTCAACTTGTTAAACGCATCCGAATTGAGCGAGCCCAAGTCATGTAATTCTACATACTTATTAAGCTCACGTTCCTTCTTTATATAAGAGGAAATATTAATTCTGTTTTTTACACTTTCTGCAATTCTTGTAATCTTCATTATCAAGTCCTTTTTTATACACTACTTTTATAAATTACTGAAAAAAATTTTTTTGCTATTTTGTATACTTATATTAACTTTTTACAGAATTCGCTAATCGGACACTTGTCACAGAGCGGTTTTGTGGGTTTGCAAACATTTTGTCCATGCGTCACAAGAAGAGTATTTATATCAATCCAATATTTTTCCGGAAGTTTTTCCCTCAGAGCGAATTCTGTTTCTTCAGGATTTTTTGTCTTTACATAGCCCAATCTGTTAAAAATTCTATGGACATGGACATCCACGCAAATTGCAGGAAGATTAAAACCTCTGCTCATGACAAGATTTGCGGTCTTTCTGCCAACACCGTTGAATTTTACCATTTCTTCAATAGAGGGCGGTACTTTTGAATTATATTTTTCAACAAGCTCCTTTGAAAGTTCGACAATCTGCTTTGCCTTGTTTGCATAAAAACCGACAGGATAAATTGCTTTTTCCAATTCTTTTACGTCACAATTTGCAAAATCTTTTGGAGTTCTGCCGAGTTTTAACATTCTCAAAGTCGCAGGATACGTTGTTTTGTCGTTGGTTCTCAAGCTCAAAATACACGCAATCAACACCAAATACGGATCATCAAAAGAGTCCATAAGATGAACAAACTCACTCCTCGGTTGATTTGCGTTTTTCAGCCCGGTAACGATTTTTTCAATTCTTTCTTCCTCGGACAAATTCGCCATAAAATCAGTCCGCCTTTCCTTCGATTAACCCATCAACATCAAGGTTAATCTTCAATTTTAGGGCATAAATATCATCTCTCTCGAAATCAGAAAGCTTAACCGCATCTTTTTCGGTTGTAACAATCACACCCGACGGCAAATCCTCTTTCACGTAGTGATGATGGTCATCAAAAGCAAATTTTTCTTTCACATTGAAATCCTTCAAAAACGCAAAAAACTGTTCCGGCTGCCCGATTGCACACATCGCCGTAATTTCAGCTCCGACAACCAACGGTTCACCCGTTTTAATATTATAAACGCAATCAGGTTCGGTTTTGCATAAAAAGGTTGGGATTTTCATCCTTTTTTCGGTAATTTTTGCAATCTTTTCGGCACGTTTGTGGTCAAGATTTTTGCTTACAATTACCATTCTGTCAATTCGTTTAAACGACTCTGTTCCTTCTCGCAAGGGTCCTGCCGGCAATAGATTTTCGTTTCCGAAACCTTTTTCGCTATCAGACAAAACAATGTCCAAATCTCGAAAAAGTTTTCGGTGTTGAAATCCGTCATCAAGGACAATTCGCTCCACACCAAACTTTTCTATCGCATATTTTGCAGCCTCAAACCGATTTTTTGAGGTCACAACAACCACACCACCGGTATTCTGTGCAAGCCAAAAAGGTTCATCACCTGCAAGTCTTGCATTGTAATAAATCTTTTCACCGTCAGATATCAAATTTACCTGCTTATTAGAAAGTCGTCCGCCATACCCACGAGAAACAATCGCAGTTTTAAACCCTTTATTCACAAAATATTTTGCTATTTCTGAAACTACAGGAGTTTTCCCGACTCCGCCCGTGGTAACATTCCCGACAGAAACAACAAACGCATCAACTTTTTTCGGTTTGATAATATTTTTGTCATACATCAAGTTTTTCAACCCGCTACCAATTCCGTAAAAAAACGACGCAAATTTCAAAAAATTAAAAAGTACACCTTTCGCATTTTTATCATAGTGGATTTTTGTAATTTCAGTCTTTAAATTTTTCATACTTTGTCCCCTGTGGCATGGAAATTTCCTTATTTATAAATGAAGGGCGAAGATTTCTCTCCGCCACTCAACATCTTAGAACATCAATCTGAACAATAAAAATCTCTTATTCAGTTTTTCCGAGAATTTTCTCAAGTTGCAAGTTGTTGTTGAAGTTTCCTCCAAAATTGTTTGCAGTTGAGTTTTATTTTCAGGTGTAAGTTGATTCATTGTCGAAAGTGTCGAGTTTATCTGAATCATTGCCGCATTCGCATTATCAACAGTGTCTGTCAACTGTTTTTTGAGTTTTGTATCTTTTGTCATTGTGTTCACAAACGCACTGATTTCATTGATGTTGTGGGCAATCGTTCTGATATCGGCAGCCATTTGTTCAGCCTCTTTTTCGTTACCCATAATCTTGTTCAAGTTCTTGGACAACTGGTCAACTGACGCTGTTGTGTTGTACAAAGATTTTTTGAACTGAGGATCTCCGATAATTCCGTTGATATTTGAAGACAATTTGTTGAAGTCGTTAGTTGCTTGGTTCATCAAGACAATCAACTGTTCAATATCGCTCTTGGAGTCATCAAGAAGCTCATTAACCCTCTCAATCGTAGTATTAGCACCCTTAGTAATATCATCAATATGGGCGATAGTAGCTTTGAGTTCTGCAATAGTTTCATCAGACAAAAGTGCGTTAACCTTTTGGTTAGTTTCAGTAAGGGTTTCAGCCGCTTTGTACTGCCATTCCATAAAGTCTGCAATTCTCATCGGCTCAAGAATTGTATAAGGCGAGGTTTGCTTAGGATGTGGCAATATAGTATCGTCGAGGGTAGAAATTCTCAACATTTTTTCGCCCTTATTATTTTTAATTGCCTGACCTTTTACAAATTCCGGCAAAAGCAACCCCGGCAAATCTACCACGTAATCGATTTTATAAGCATAAGTTGTTTTAATTTTATCTCTCGAGCTATACGGAACGGCATCACGAGAAATAACTTCAATATTTTTGATTTTACCAACCTCGTAATACTCGTTATCCAATCTCATTTGGACTTTATCATCTTTATAAAGCACATCCTTATTAACCATCGGGATATAAAGGGTTCTAGTCTTAGGCGGAGTAATTTCAAGGAATAATTCACCAATTAAGCCTGACTGCTGAATACTAAACATAGAGGCTTTCGGAATTTCTATATTCGGCTCCGTGATAACAAATTTAACCTTTACATAGTTGTTATCAGCGGTGATCACAGGAGTAATTTCCTCAACCTGTCCGACCTTAATCCCCATCATCTGAACGCTTGAACCAGGACGCATGCCATTCACATCCTTGAACTGGATTTCAATTCTATCAGCGGAAGAAAACGCTCTTCCTTTAACCCTCAATACAATACCGACAAGCAATACAATAGAAATTATTGCCAAAAGTCCTACCTTAAAAGATGATGAAAATTTCATTTATAACCTTTCACTTATCTCCGTTTCTACAAAAGAATTGTATCAGAAAAAAGTTTTTTGTGCAAAAGGGGGAGTTAAGGAAAAGCAAGAAGGAATTAACCTGCTTTTGAAATCAGGTAAATAAGTTAATAGGTGAATAAGGTAATAAGTGGTTATCGGGTGCGTTGCACCAAAGCAGTTATTGAGCGAAGCGAACGAAAAGAACTTATTCACGAGCCCTAACTGGGCGAATTCACTTATTCACTTATTAACCTTAATACATCATCGATATCAACCCCGTCATCACACGAAAAATTACAAATAATTTGCCAAGATGTTCTTCACATAATTCTGCGTTTCAGCATACGGAGGAACACCAGAATACTTATCAACAGCCCCCGGCCCTGCATTATACGCAGCAAGTGCCAAAATTATGTTGCCATTGTAACGATTTAACATTGATTTCAAATACTTGACCCCACCCTCTACATTTTGTACAGGGTTGTATGCGTCTTGTACACCCAAACCTTTTGCGGTTGCAGGCATAAGTTGCATAAGCCCCATTGCTCCTGATTTTGATGTCGCTTTAGGGTTAAAGCCCGACTCTTGCCTGATAAGTGCTTTTACCAACTTGTCATCCACCCCGTGCTTTTCAGAGATTTTTGTAATCATATCGAGAATTTGTGATTTTGAACTTGTTGCCGTTACGGAATTTGTTGATCCGAGTTCTTGAATTGTAGTATTTAAACTGCTTACAGACGGATTTTTTACAATATTTGCATTGACCTTCATTGACTGAGGCCCGAGCAAAATACTGCCGAAATCACTTGTTACAGGGTTTGACGTTTTCAAAATATTTTCAAAAGAATTAGGGTCGTTATTTACTCTGTTTTTCGGGTAAAGAGTGTCCATCGGGCTAGCTTCCGCCGTGCGGTTTTTGAGCCCTTCCACCTGCGAATTTAATGTCGCATACCTCTGCATCGCCGCAGATTTGCCGCTTGATGACAATAAATTTTGTATCATTTTTGAAAACATAACTACTCTACCCTTGTCTTAATATCTACATTATAGACATTAAAACTTCCTTTGTTATCATTTAGATTAATGATTTTTTGAGAATTGTCAATTAAGTAAAGTTATTTTTTCAGAAGTTCCGCCCATGCCTGTATACTTCACCAACGAATTAAAAATCAGCGGGTTAAATTTTCCGTCCTTAACATCTTTATAAATAATTGTCAAAGCCTGCTTTTCCGTGAGAGGTTCTTTGTAAGGTCGTTTTTCGGTAAGTGCGGAATATTTGTCGGAAATCGACACGATTTGTTGGTTTACGTCGGCAAAAAATGTCTTATCAACAAGCGGATAACCTGTTTTTTTAACATTTTGATGATGATTTTTTATAAGATTAAGAGTTTTCTTATCCAATCCGCCGATTTTCAAAAGCTCGTAACTCAATTCGGAATGGGTGTGCATAATCTCGGTTTCCGCCTCGGTCAACTTGCCCTGCTTATTTAATATTTCATCCGGAATAAGAGCTTTGCCCGTATCATGCAAAAACGCAGCTTTTTCCACGGCACTTTTGTCAGTTTTGTTTTTAAGTGCAAGCGGAAGATTTTCAATAATTCCTAGAGCAATATCTTTTGTATCCTTTGCGTGGTGTTCCTGCAAATCTCGGATTGTTTCCATATTTAATTTACACGGCAAATTATGCATATTCAAAATGTTTTTAATCTTCGGGTTTTCATTAATAGCTTTTTGAAGATTATATTCCGTAGTAAATTTGTTTAAAGTCATCAATTCAAAACTATCAGGAGCCGGATTTGCCCCAAATCTAACATTCCGACTTCTGTAATAACCGTATCTTGTATTTATTCCGCCTAAACTTAACGGTCTTGAATTGATTTCCATTAAATTTCCACACAAAAATCTACTACTTACACTTACTTATATATAAAGTATTTTTTTATGTGAAAATTGCTAAAAGATTAAATTTTATTTCGCAGTTATAAACTTTGAATAGATATATATTTTCTCAAGCTCTTGTTCTGAGGCATTTTTTATAAGTTCTTCCAATTCCACCCTCAACTCATCAGATGTCGGCTTGCTCTCAAACATAAACAAATTATAAATAGGCATTTCAAAGGTTTCTGCTATTTTTGCCAACAAATCTATTGAAGGGAAACTCAATCCATTTTCTATACAACTGATATGTTTTGCGTCAACTTCCACCATTTCCGCAAGTTTAGACTGTGTTAATTTTCTCGAAATACGAATTCTTTTTACTAATTCACCAAAATTTTGTCTTAATTCGTAATTTTTATCCATAATTTACCTCTAATGTCAGTTTATGCCATTCAACGAACTTTATAGAACCATACCCGAGGTAATAATTGACATGTTTAGAAATATTAGGTAATATATTGGTAGCAATTTTTTTGCTAGGAGGTACTTTATGAAAAACCCAAAAGCATTTACACTGGCGGAAGTATTGATTACACTCGGAATTATCGGAATTGTTGCGGCAATGACACTTCCGACATTTATCGAAGATTATCAAAAGAAGCGGACTGCACTTGCGGTAAAAAAATCTTATGCAGAACTCAATCAGGTTTTGCAAATGGCAATAAGCGATTACGGCGACCCGAGAAATTGGGATTATCAAAAGAAAGATGAACTTATTCCGTGGGTACAAAAATACATTGAACCATACGTAAAAGTATTAAACTCTTCGGGCTCTTGCAGGACAAATGCCCCATGCCTCGGAATAGCACCACTGCAAACTCTTGGTTACAACCCGCAATCAAACAGTGCAAATGCAGGGGTACCCGATTATATGATAGTAAAAGAAGGTGCAGGAATAGCGTGGGGCTTTTGGCGATATGACAACTGGGGCTGGTATGAACATAACACGAGAATAAGAGTATGGATTAACAACCCGCAAAGAATTGTATTTTGGAGATATCGTTATGCATACCTTGGTAAAGATATCTTCACTTTTGTTTTTGACGTAAACGACAAAAAACCGAGAATTATGCCATACAATCCCGTTAATTACTCCGGACCTTCCAACACAAGACCTGTAACAAGAGAGGATATTTTAGGTACAGGCTGGGGTAGTTGTAATACTCGAGCGTCAGGGGGCGGTTACTGGGGTTCGGGGGATGCCTGTTCTGCTCTCATAATGATGGATAATTGGGAAATTTCAAAAGACTACCCATGGCGAAAGGCTTTATAAATTCATTATTTTACATTCAAAAAACGTAAAAAACTCCGAATTGCACCTTTTCTGTCGTGCTTGTGCGGAATACTCGATTCTGAGTAATATTTTTCGTAATTTCTTATAATATTATCAGGCAAACTGTCGCCCTTATCGAGAGTATATGCAATCATTTCCATATACTCGTCCTGCTCTTCTCTGTACATCAAATCACGACGACGCAAATCTTCATCCGCCTCATAATGAACCAAGGCATGATATGCCGCCTCAAGGCTTTTGTCCCCCGTATCAAACGGGAAATTACGAACAGCCTCGCCAACCGTCAAAGCCCCTATCAAAACCTTTCTGATAAGAACCGCCACAAAAGCTCTATTTTCTTTAAAATCTTCCATTATTTTACTAAATCAAATTCACGTTCAATAAAATGAATCATTTCGACAGGGCTGTTATTAAAGAACTGTGTAGAAATTTCTCTGATAGCTTCTGATGCCATTTCTGTTCTATCCATTGCAGCTTTGTAAAAGAATTTTTTACCAACCTTATATCTTACAAGAATACTTTTTACGGTAAGTCTGTCCATTACCGTCTTGATAGTCGTATAAGCTCTGTCTATGCCGTTTTGTGCTAAGTCATCAACTACATCTTGAATAGAAATATCTCTATCTTCAAAATCTGCAGTCATATTCCAAATTGAATTTAAAATATCGATTTCTAGCTTACCACACACCATAAATTTTCCTCTGCTTTCTTTTCTGCCAATTATTACTAATATTGTAACACAAAATTTCTTTATTACAAGTCCCGCACCGCCAAAAGTTTACAAACCTACATGTCCAAATCCAACGGGTCGTTCTCTTTTTTGAAATTCGTCTTTTTCTCTCTCAATTTATCATTTTTCTTTTTCGTCTTTGCCGAAACTTTTTTGTATGCGTTATCAAGCGAAATCTTTGACAGCGGCTTTTTCGTCACTCTATCATAAAACGTCAACCAAAATCTGCGGTTTATATTATCCACTGCAAACGAAATATGCCCGACAACCTTATCCCCCGGTTTGATTTGCTTGAACATCAACTTTGTTTCACCAAAAATCGAAGGTCTGAAAACAGCATTGTAATCATTCACCAAAGCCATATCAAGCCCCGAAAGAGTTTTATCCGACATATTTGTAATCATTATAGTCAAAGTAATCGTATTTACTTCTCCAAACGGATCAGCCTCATGCTTAATATCACTTATAAAAATATCAAGCCCCGGATAGAAAAGTTCGTGTTGCATTAGTGCCGTATCTTTGTAAACAGGCAATTTAACCGAAGTATTAATCTTAACCTTGATTTCATCCCCAGGAGCAATCAAAACCTCACTGCCTTTTCTAAAAAGTGCAGCCCCTAAACCAATAGCCCCGCCTACAGCAGCACCACCGGCAAGTGTATAACCTTGAGAGGCTATCGCCGCCTCAAGCCCAAGCCAATTCAGGGCAAGAAATCCGCCGACAACCCCGCCGGCAACGGTATATCCTACATCTTGTGCTACAATTTTTGAGGTTTCCACAACAGGGTGCAACTTTGTGGACATTCTTCCCTCAATCGGAATTTCTCTACCGTCAGGAGTAATCAAATAGTCGAAATCAAGCGTAATTTGTGCCGAACGCCCCAGTCTTTTTGCATCTGTAGTTTGAGCAATCTTGCCATGTGCAAGAGTTCCTTTCGGAATTATAACCCCCGAATCGCCAGAAACATCATTCACCACTTCCGCAAAAAACTCGTCACCTTCAATGTTAATATTAGAATCCAAGACCTGAGAAACAGTCATGTGAATAACATCCGAACGTTCAAGAGTTTCTACTTTTCCCGTAAACAATTCCTGCTGAAGCTGTTGAATTTGATCATCTTTTTCGGCATGCCCCTGCAAAACTTCCGCAAACGCTGAATTTACGGTCAGAAACATCATTAATATAAATAAAGCTAATATCTTCTTAATCAACATAATTGTATTATACAACAGCAGAAAAATTTGGCGAATTATTTACAAAAACCCTTTAAAAATATCTAAAATTGTGCTAAAATGCAAACACGATTTAAGAAATAAGGAGCTTTAGTATGAAACAGCAACAAAAACGTTGGTACGATATCGATCCGGTAGTCAGCAGAGCAATCGCAATGCTTGAAAAAGCCGATGAAAACCTCCAAACAATTTGTGCGGAATACGTTATCGACAAACTCAAAGATATCGATTTTGAAATGTCATTAGAAGAACAATACAACTACATCCTTCGCCGCTGGTACGATAAAAACATCAAAGTTTCACACGCAATGGAATATCTAAAGCACGCACCTGAAGAATTAAGACACGAACTAGCCCTTGATATTATCGAATACATCGAAAAGAATCAAGAAGACTAATTACCAATAAGCAAAAGTTCCATGCTCAAATCTTTCAACACCTTTTGGAGTTTCATCCGCCGAAGGTCTTACCCAATGTTCGTTATAATAGCCGCAGCTATCCCAACGTTTACCTTTTATTCCGAACAAAATTTGAGTAGCACCGCCGAGGTGTAGAGCTTGCTTGCCCATATCTTTACAAAAAGCTCCCAAGAACATGCCGTAAGCTCCCGCACCGATTATTGCTACATCGTAGTCAATTTTTGAAATATCATTTTTCATATAATCAAGAGCATCGAACCAAGTTTCAAACGGCAAATCTTTTTTGCTGTCAGCAATTCCCTGAACAGGTTTGTAGGTCAAAAGTTCAAATTCCGGCAATACCTCCGGATTTTTGAACAACAAATCTCGTTTTGCATACTGTTTACGGATTGAATTTTCAAAAGGATGAATTACCAAAACTTTTTTACCTGCAAGATGTTTTGACCACGGACGAGAATAGTTCATCGGAGAGGACAAGCTGTTAATATCAACGAGTTTTGAGTTTTCCGGAAGATAGCGAAGGCACATTTCTTCTTCAAACTTTTCACGACGAACAGACATTATATCTACCTTTTTTGTAACCTCAATTTGTTCGCAAGCGAACTTAGTCATGTTGTAATCGTCGACAGGAAAGAACCCCGGAGTACTTTCCATATATTCTTTTTGAAACGGATCAAAAACTTCTTTTCGCTTTTGGTGCTTTAGATATTGACGAACAGTTTCGAGTTCAACAGTTCCGAAACGGCTCATTAAAACCGGCTTGCCTGATAAAAGATACGAAGATATCAAATCTTGCGAATCCACTTGAGAATAGATAAATTTTTCTCCAAAAGCCAACTTAGGATTTGCGACATTAATTTTCTTCTTTCCACGAATTTTATCGATACATTTTTGAAAATAATTATTACTCATAATAATTAATAATAACAAAGATTGTTTCACCACGCAAGCTTGTAACAAATTATCGTTATGAAGATATAAAATACAAACACCCCCGTAAATCTATCCCATAACTCTAAACTTCGCAAAAAAAAATGACCCTGCGGTCACTTCCTTACTTTTATAAAAAATACCCCAAATAGAAAATAATTGGAACCGAATAGTCTCCGACATCCGCAAATTTCATGAGTTAAGGAATATTACTTAACTATTTATGTATTATTAAAATCTTTGGCAAAATCAATTAAATTGAAGTATTCCATCAAATTTTTAGCAATTTCGCAATTAGAATTATAGTATTTATTATTTTGACAGTGGTATATTTTTTGGTAGGTGCTGCGAAATTCATTATTATTCCAGTAAATTTTACCCGCGAACTCTGAATTGGTAGCAAGACTTCCAATATTTTTAAAATATCGATATGTTTCATAATGTTTTGTGTTTAAAAGCACTAGACCAACGAGAAATGTTAGAGAAAAAGGAAGTTTATTTTTAGTAATCATTGGTAATACTATACTCATTCTTAAACATAATTTTTCAATGTCACGTAGTGACAGCGTATAGTTCTTACATAAATCAATAAATTTATTAGTGTAATCCTCCTCTTTTACCTGTGTACAATACCAATCTCCATTATCATATTCTTTCAAGTTAAAAACTCCCAGTTCATTAAAATTTTTCTGTATTGAGGGATACACATTTTTTATTTGGTATTGTATAAATTGGTTAATTGAAGCTGTTTCTGGTAAACAATATTGAATATCAACAAATTTTTTCAAGTAAGCATCCGTGTCGGTTGAAGAGCCAAACATTGTCTTTACGGTTGCTTGTAATTGTTCTTTATCCACAGCTAATATAAATACAACCTTTTCTATGTTAAAAAAGTGCTTAATTATCTCAAGTGTGGATATAGTATAATCTGGACGACAGCGGTCTAGTTCATCTATTGCGATTAACAAAGGCTTGTTAAGCTTGTTCACGAAATTCCTTAGATTCTCAATAAAGCTTAATTTAATTTTCTTCATTTCATTGTATTCTGCTAATGAAGATTTGTCAGGATTAAGTGTTGCCTGAATTGAAAATGGCGAGAGTGAAGGTTTTAACCCAATACTAAAACTTGTTCTTTTTCGCAAATTTAAAAATTCTTCAGCCTTTTTTTTAATAATAGATAAATTTTTTGAAAAAGTTATATCTCTTAAACATTGTTGATTTTTTAATAACTCAAGTAATTCACTTAATATTGCTTGAAATGGGTCTTTTGCATAATCTGTTTCCCAAACATTAAATTGGATAAAAGGGATATTTTGATTTTGGCACTCATCTTCAATAAATTTCAAAAACCAGGTTTTGCCTGTTCCCCAAGGTGCATTTATGCTATAAACATTAGCAGTTTGTGATATTACAACATCTAAGAAGTTTTTGGCAAGCTTTCGTCTGTTTAACAAATCCTCAAAATTTTCTGATTTTATTTTAGGTGATGCCTGTATTGTTTCTTTCATGTTTTCTTCCTTTAAATTTATTATAGTATAGAAATATTTATTTGAAATTAAGTATATATTTCTGTAACAGTTTTAAATGGATAAGAGTTTACAGTGATGGATTGTTTTAATGTCAAAACTTATTTAATAAAATAATATTCATTGTTTTTTATTCTATTCCAATACTCTGCTTGCGGAACTTCTTTAAATTTGTATATCTTTCTATTAACTCCAAGTGTATTGGTATAAGTATAATAACCATCGAAAACGATGACCATACCATCTTTTAACCATTCATCATCAACGAATTGTCTTTTGGTGGCAACATAAATTACTTTAGGATTTGATAATCTTGTTACATCTGTTGTTAATAATACTCCACCCGAAACTGATTGAAGCACCTTTGCTCCTGTTTGTGGAGCAATTATATAAATTCCGTTCTTTTGTGGTTGTTTTGCGGTTTGCCAGCCCCAAAGAATTTCACGAAAATCCACATTGTCAATGAAATAAGGTGTTGTAACTTTAGGTACTGATTGCTTTTGTTTTGTTTCGTAGGCAACACTATAATCTTTAATTTCTTTAGCCATTGCCGTCCAAATATTAATAGAAAGTTTTCTACTCTCAATTTCATTTATAAAATAATTGCTATGTTCAACTTTTGCCGAAGTGATATAATTAAATACTTCTTTTTCGGATTCTGAATTATCTAATTCTCCATAGGAAACTAAAATATTTTTAACCGTTTCAATTTCCCATTTATTTAATTCTTTATACTGGCTAATAAATGTATTAATTCCATCGTATAAGTTCTTATTAAATTTCATATTGTTCTTATTTGATTTAAATTCTAAATAAGGCTTTTGAAGTTTTTGAATATCTTCTTCAGCGATTTCTTTATTAGTCATGCCATTTGTACGGTCATAATCAGGATTAAAAGTATTGAAGTATTCTGCTAAAACTTTTTCTTTTGGATTATCTTGAGAAAAAGCAAGCATAGCCTTGCTTAAAACCCAGCCTTTTTCGGCTTTCTTTACCTCATTTGCATAATAATTTGTGGGTCTTAATTTATAAACTTTATTATTCCCCTGCAAGTCAGCAACTTCAAGTTCAAGTTTTTTACTATTAAGCAACTTTTTACATTCAGAAACAGATAACTCAACTGTTGATTGACTATTTATTTTTAGAATTATAGTATTCTGTTGTATTCCCGCAAGTTCGGCAGGCGAGCCTTTTCCTACACTAGTTATTATTAAAGGCATTTTTAAATCTAAATTGTACTTATAAATACCTAAACCTATCCCCTTTGTTTTGGGAACATCTCTGACAGTATTTAAAAAGCCTTTTTCGTTGGTAAGTGTTAAGGTTACGGCTTCTTCGCTATAAATTGTTGTAATTGGTGAAATAACTATCGTAGACCTAAGTCTATTATTTAATAATTCCAAGCATTTTGTATTGGTTAAATCTCTAGTCCACATCCCATCAATACTTACAATGTACCAATTTAACGGAATATTTGCTTTTTCAGCAGGTGAATTACTTTGAATGCTTCTTATCTGTAAAGGTGTTAATAAACCTTTTCTTACAGCATTAATTCCTGCTCCAACTTCTGTGGCATGACAAGGGTAGCTATAAAAAAACAAAATAATTAAAACAAGTAGCAATTTTTTCATAAAATTTTTCTTCCTTTAAACCAATTTTCCACCATCAGCACATTCATAGCAATGTAAAAATATTGCAATAATATCAATAGCCCACCATATAAAAAATCCACCACAAGAAATTAGTTGCAAGAAACCAATACCAGTATATCCAGTGTAAAATCTATGTAATCCAAGCCATCCCCCAAATATACATAAAAGTAAACATACAAACCAATTACGATTTTTTGCATTATTTCCGCCAATCGTATTTGTATTTACAATAGTTATATTTCCTTGATTGTTTTGACTGACATTATTACTTTCATTTACCGCACAACCGCAATGAATACACACTACAGCCTTGTCATTAATTTCTTTCCCACATTCTCTGCAATACATTAGAAACCTCCTTTTTTGTAATGAACTAAAATACTATTCTTTTTAAAAAAAATTAGTATATTAGCATAATTATATTAGTATAAATTACTAACATTTGCAAACTTTTATAGCATTAGAGCAAATTACATTAAATAGGAGGTGGTATTAACATAATATTGAGGTTTATATGAAATCATTGAAAGAAAAATTAGGCATAAGAATTCAACAAATTAGAAAAAGTAAAAAACTAACTCAGGAAAAACTTGCGGAGGCTATAGGCTTAGATACTCCCAATTTAAGTAATATTGAAAGAGGGAAACGTTTTGTTTCTGCTGAAACTTTAGAAAAGATTATTTATGCTTTAGGAGTTGAAGAAAAAGATTTGTTTGATTTTGGACATATAAAATCCAAAGAAGAATTACTTGCTGAGATTCAGGTATTGTTAAATCAAGCAAGTGAAAAAGATTTAATTTATTATTATAGATTAATCCGATTGAATAATGAATTTACTAATGTTTAAATAAACGGTTGCTAACGGTGGAGTTTGTAAATTGGGTAGTCAAAAACAGGATTAAAAATTTTGTTACCACAGTTGTTACCATTTAGTTAATTTTAAGGAGGATTCGAAAACTAAACAAAAAAAATAACTAGCCTCAAAGCTAGTCATATCTTTATCTTTTAAATGGTACCCCCAAGCGAATTCTCTTGCATCGTAGGCGAGCAACACGAGCCGTACGAGGCAGGATGCTCGAACGGGTAAAATCGCCGAATGTTCCGAATATCAGAGGAACATTCTCGATTCGAATTCAAGACACCTGATTTTTGCAAAAAAAAATGACCCTGCGGTCACTTCTTTATCTTATTAAAAATACCCCCAAGCGAATTCGAATCGCTGTCTACACCGTGAAAGGGTGTTGTCCTAGGCCTCTAGACGATGGGGGCTTGGGTCTTTCGACAAAATCTATCTTACATGAAACATTTTTGAATGTCAACAACTTCTTTTAAATTTTTTTATTTCTTTTATTTTTAACGATTTTCAGGATTTTATTTTTTCTTTTAGGGGGATTTTACAAATTCTGTCACCTATAAAATTATCCTTTTTTCTCATTCAACCATGCTAATTTTTCGTTACACTCTTGAAAGATTTTTGTTTTTTATGTATTATATATATCAAATAAGTAGAGAATAGGAGCTAATTAATGTTTGAACGTTTTACGGAAAAGGCTATAAAAGTCATAATGCTGGCTCAAGAAGAAGCTCGCAGACTCGGGCATAATTTTGTCGGGACGGAGCAGGTTTTACTCGGACTTATCGGTGAAGGCACCGGAGTTGCGGCGAAAACTTTAAAATCTATGGGAGTCACTTTAAAAGATGCCAGAGCCGAAGTCGAAAAAATTATCGGCAGAGGTTCGGGGTTTGTTGCGGTTGAAATTCCGTTCACACCTCGTGCAAAAAGAGTTTTGGAATTGTCTTGGGATGAAGCAAGGCAGCTTGGACACAATTATATCGGCACTGAACACTTGCTTCTCGGTTTAATTCGAGAAGGTGAAGGGGTTGCTGCTCGAGTTTTAGAGAACCTTGGGGTTGATTTGAACAAAATCAGAGCTAATGTTGTCAAAATGCTCGGCGAAACAAAACCGCAAGCGACAGCTGGCAGTGCATCGGGTTCTTCATCCTCTTCAAGTTCTTCGGGCGGAAAAACGAAAACACCTAGTCTTGACGAATTCGGCAGAGATTTAACTCTTGCGGCTCAAGAATTGAGATTAGACCCTGTTGTCGGCAGAGATAAGGAAATCGAACGTGTAATTCAGATTTTGGCAAGACGTACCAAGAACAACCCTGTTTTAATCGGCGAACCCGGAGTTGGTAAAACTGCCGTTGCGGAAGGACTTGCTATTAGAATTGTTAATGCGGAAGTTCCTGACATTTTGGACGGTAAAAAGGTTATTCAGCTTGATATGGGCTTGCTTGTTGCAGGTACAAAATACCGTGGTGAATTTGAAGAACGTTTAAAAAAGATTATGGACGAAATTCGTCAGGCAGGAAACATCATTCTTGTAATCGATGAAATGCACACTCTTATCGGAGCCGGTGCGGCAGAAGGTGCGATTGATGCCGCAAACATCTTAAAACCGGCACTTTCAAGAGGTGAAATTCAAGTTATCGGTGCAACAACTCTTGATGAATACAGAAAATACGTCGAAAAAGATTCTGCTTTAGAAAGACGTTTTCAACCTGTAATTATCGACGAACCGACAGAAGAAGAATCTATCGAAATTCTTAAAGGATTGAAGGGCAAATACGAAGACCATCATAAGTTGAAAATTTCTGACGAGGCCATCGTTGCTGCTGTAAAATTGTCAAGCAAATACATCACAGACAGATTTTTGCCGGACAAAGCAATCGACGTAATCGACGAGGCTTCATCAAAAGTTCGTTTGAAGGTTTCAAACCTTTCTCCGGAAGGGAAAGAGCTTGAAAAAGAACTTCGCGGAATTATTAAAGAAAAAGAAGATGCCATCCGAAATCAAGAATTTGAAAAGGCTTCTCAACTTCGTGATGATGAAGCTGATATGAAAGACAGAATTCGTGAAATGGCTCAAAAATACAGAGAAGAACACGAGGCTAACAAACCGACCGTTACTGCGGAAAACGTTGCGGAAGTAATTGCAACGATGACGGGAATTCCTGTTACAAAATTGACAGAAGGCGAAAGCGAACGACTTCTCAAGCTTGAAGAAACACTTCACAACCGTGTAATCGGTCAAAACGATGCTGTTGTTGCTATTTCGAGAGCAATCAGACGTGCAAGAGTAGGGTTAAAGAGTCCGAACAGACCAATCGGAAGCTTCATTTTCTGCGGGCCTACCGGTGTAGGTAAAACAGAATTGGCAAAAGCTTTAGCGGAAGCGGTATTCGGTTCTGAGGACAATATGATAAGAGTTGATATGTCCGAATTCATGGAAAAACATTCAACCGCAAAACTTATCGGTTCACCTCCGGGATATGTCGGCTATGACGACGGCGGACATTTGACCGAACTTATCAGAAAGAAACCTTATTCGGTAGTATTGTTTGATGAAATCGAAAAAGCTCACCCTGATGTATTCAATATTATGTTGCAGATTTTGGATGACGGCAGATTGACCGATTCAAAAGGTCGCCACGTAAACTTCAAAAACACAATTATAATTATGACATCAAACGTTGGTGCAAGCATGATTACAACAACGTCAAAACTGGGCTTCTCAACATCTGATGATGAGTCAAAAGACAAGTACGAAAAACTCAAAGAAACAGTTACAGAAGAGATGAAGAAGGCATTCAGACCTGAATTCTTGAACCGTATCGACGAAACAATCGTATTTGCTCACTTGACACAACCTGAAATCAGACAGATTGTAGACTTGATGTTGAAGGATTTATTCAAACGTCTTGAGGAAAGAGAGCTTACGGTTGAAGTTACTGACGAGGTTAAGGATCACCTTGCGAAGAACGGATATTCTGAAGCTTACGGTGCAAGACCACTCAGACGTATCATTCAACGCAAGATTGAGGACAACCTTGCTGAAGAAATCTTGACAGGCAAGTACGGTCAAGGCGATACTATCAGAATTACACTTGATGACAACGACAAAATAGCTTTTGAAAAAGCTTCGAAAAGAAAATCAAAAGCTAAAGAAGAAAAGCATAATGAGGAAGTTCCTCAGTCATAATCACAAGTGACAATTTTTAAAGAAGGGCGGGG
>OLGZ01000137.1_pt1 | contig 70674 bp, 30 predicted proteins | sample 1605981 | NCBI WGS metagenome assembly OLGZ01 (sample SAMN03283291) | human gut metagenome | biome: human-associated habitat; material: feces | host: Homo sapiens | place: Peru | collected 2012
ACATTCGTTATGGTGGAGATTCTTTATACAACCGTGTAATAGTTGCCGGTGGTGGCGGATCTGTTGGTGCACCAGGAAATGCCGGTGGCTACGGTGGAGGTTTAACTGGTGGTTCTGGTAATGGAAGATTTGGTACTTTAGGAACTGGTGGAACACAAACAAGTGGCGGTACAGGACAGAATGCAGGGTCATTTGGACAAGGTGGTAACAGTTATGGAGCAAATGGTGGTTACGGCGGTGCTGGAGGCGGCGGCTGGTATGGAGGCGGCGGCTCTGGTGTTGACGGTGGTGGTGATGATGACTGTTCAGGAGCTGGAGGTTCAGGATTTATATGGAGTGAATCATCTGCGTCAAATGTACCATCAGGATATTTAGTAACAGATAAAAGTTATTTATCAAATGGAGTATTATATGGTGGTAATCAAACATTTAAATCACCAACAGGAACAAATGAAACTGGTCACACAGGAGATGGATTTGTTAGAATTACACCAAAATTAATAAATGGAGTATCAAGTGTAACAATAAACGATGGTGATATTCCAATTGATTTTGATTATTCAGTTTATGATTATGATTTATCAGTACTAGATAGTGTTGATTACATAAATGTAAGCTTTATACTAAATGAAGGATATTCAAAAGTAGAAAGTCAAAAGGGCGCATATTATTTTAAAGACGGCGAAAAAAAATATGTATATGCAGTTGATGTTATGAATGATATAACAGGACTTACAGTAACATATACATTTACATTCCATAAACAAAGTGATTATTTATTAGATGATGGTAATTATGGATACAAATATACAGGTTCATGGCAAAAATTTATTGCGCCAACAACAGGAATTTATACACTAGAAGCATGGGGTGCACAAGGTGGACATAGAGGAAATAACAATGGAGGTAAAGGTGGTTATTCTACTGGACAAATCTTCCTAAATAGAGGACAAATACTTTATGTTTATGTTGGTGGCGATGGTAATAATCACAAAGGATATAATGGTGGAGGATTATTACCAGGAGCAAATATCTATGGTGGTGGTGCATCAGATATTAGATCTGGAGGCTATGCACTTAATAATCGTATTTTAGTTGCTGGTGGTGGTGGATCTGTTGGTTCATCATCAAATGCCGGTGGCTACGGTGGAGGTTTAACTGGTGGAAATGGTGCCGGAAGTTATGGTACTTTAGGAACTGGTGGAACACAAACACAAGCAGGAACTGGTAACATATCTGGATCATTTGGTCAAGGTGGTAACGGTGTATATGCTAATAGCGGCTTTGGTGGCGCTGGAGGCGGCGGCTGGTATGGAGGCGGCGGTTCTGGCGTTGACGGTGGAGGCGATGATGACCGTTCAGGAGCTGGAGGTTCAGGATTTGTTTGGACTGAAAGTAATAAAACAATAGTACCAGAAGATTATTTACCAGGATCAAATGTTTACTTGACAGAGGCAAAAACAGTATCTGGAAATAGTGAAATGCCAACACCAAAAGGAGAAACTGAAACAGGACATTCTGGTGATGGATATGTAAAAATATCATTCGCACTATCTTATGATTATCAAATAAAAGTAAGTGATAACGTAAAAGTAGATAAAGAATTTGATTATGAAATAAAAGATTATACAGGGACATTAGATAGTAATGATTCATCACTTGTTACATTTACAGTAACAGATAGTGACTCAATTATTAATGTTACAGGTGATGGAACAAGAGAAATACATGTTGGAGACAACGATTTTGAAGTTGCTATAACATATGTAAATGGTGTTGTTGATATATTCACATATCATATACATCGTGAAGCAAATAATATAGATTATTTAAATAATATTTATTTAGATGGTAAATCTGTATCAGAATTCGGGAATACAACATTTAATAAAAATACATACGAATATAACTTAACTCTTCCATATTATATGGATGAATATGACTTAACTGTAGATAAAGGATCAAGTGATCAAATAATTACAAACTTAGGTCATATATCAAATAAAAACAATAAATATACTATACCTATTTCAGTAACAAATGAAACAGGAACAAGTACAAAAATTTATACATTAAATATTACTCTTCCACACTCTAGTAAAATGAAGAAATTAACATTAACTAGTGATGGAGGTACAAAACTTGAATATGATGTACCAATCGATGAGACAACTATGAACATTAATCTTGAGAGTCATATTGCCGCAGTACATGCAAGTACAGAACTATATGATATTGAAGCAAAATCAAATGTCTTAGGCGATGGATATATACTAGATGATGAATATACAATTACAATAACAGTAACAGAACCACATGTATCAAGTACAGTTTATACTATTAATATTAAAAGAATTACAGTAAGTGGTTATGAAAAAGATGTATCTTATACAGGAAGTTATCAAACGGTTGTTATACCTTATGATCATGAATATTTCTTACAAGCATGGGGTGCACAAGGTGGTAATAACGGTGGCCGTGGAGGTTACTCATATGGTACAGCATATTTAGAAAAAGGAACAATACTTTATGTTTATACTGGTGGATCTGGTCAAAATGGAGGATTTAACGGAGGCGGCGACTCAAGAGTTGGAAAAGGTGGAGGAGCCTCTGATATCCGTGTAGGAACTGACTCATTATATAGTAGAATTCTTGTCGCAGGTGGAGGAGGCGGCCATGGATCTGATGGCTGTGCATCTGGTGCTGTAGGAGGAGGAACTAAAGGTGGAGGTTCAGCTTCTAGTGGTTCATGTGGAACACAAGCAGGAGGAGGAACTCAAACTGAAGGAGGTTCTTACGGAATATATGGAACAGTACTAGGTTCAGTAGGTAAATTTGGTGTTGGTGCATCTTCCTCATTCACTGGCGGAAGCTACTATGGTGGTGCCGGTGGTGGTGGATGGTACGGAGGAGGATCTGGATCTACTTCTGGTTGGTCAAACGGAGGTGGTGGAGGATCTGGATTCGTATACACAAAAGATACTGCATCAGTAATAGAAGGAAACTCTGATTGGCTTTTAGATAGTACTTATTACTTAACAAATGCAGGGACATTAAGCGGTAGTAATGACTTTATAGCGCCAAGCGGAGACAGTGAAGAAACAGGACATCCTGGAAACGGTATGGTAAAAATATCAATACCATATCAAGAAAGTGAAAATAACTATCTAGATGGAATTATAGTTAATAAAGGAACATTAACTCCATCAGAATGGGATTATAACAAAGATACATATTATCTAGACCTTGCATCAGATGAGGTGGAGATAAATGTTGAAGGTGTACCAGCAGATGGTAAAGCAAGTGTAATAGGTAATGGTGATTATGTTATAGAAGGTGGAGAGACTAAAATAAATTTAGTTGTAACTGCTGAAAATGGAAGCACTAAAACATATACACTTGTAGTACATCGTGAATTAGATACAAATCCAATTCCAAATAGTATTGAGATAAACGGTTTAATAAAAACATACTGTGAAGAATATGAAGGAGCATGTAACTATACATTTAATAAAGATATTCATAATTATGAAGTAACTGTACCATATACAATTAGAGAAATTACTATGGTTGTAGATAAAGCACATTATTTCCAAACTACAAAAGGTGATGGAGTATATGCGTTATCTGGTGGAAAAAATAATATAAAAGTAGAAGTTACTAGTGAAGATAAAAAGAATACAAGTAAATGGAACTATGAAATAACAAGAGATATGACTGGTAATGCTGACTTGAAATCATTAAAAGTAACAGATCCAGAAGTAGAAATTAATTATTCATACAATATTACTGATTACTATATAACAGTACCAAAAGATACTGAACATGTAACACTAGAAGCTATTCCAGATGATGAAAATGCAACTGTAAAAATAGAAAATCCAGAAACTCTTGAATATGGTGACAATTTAATAATAATCACAGTAACCGCAGCAAATAAAAAAGTAAAAGAATATCATATTACAGTAAATAGATTACAAAGTAATAATGCATTCTTAAATAATTTTAAAGTTATAAATATAACAAATGATAAGAATGAAGAAATTTCTCTTACTCCTGAGTTTAATAAGATGAATTTATCTTATGAACTAGAAGTACCAAACGATGTTACTAAGTTAAGACTTGAAGGAGTTGCTGAAGATACAGAGTTCTCAAGCATTGAAGGCCTTGGTGATTTTGACATAAAGGTAGGCGCAAATACATTCAACATAGTAGTAACAGCGCAAGATAAAACATTCTTAACTTATAAATTAAATGTTAAGAGAAAAGCAAACTCAAATACATTACTTGATTCATTAACAGTTAAAGATCATAATTTTACTGAAAACTTTGAATCAAATAAATATTTATACTATATGTATGTAGATGGTAGTGTTGAAAGTCTTGATATTACAGCTGTTCCATCAGCAGAAACTTCAACATACCAAATAATTGGTAATTATCAAAAATTAGTAGCAGGTAAAAACGAAATAACAGTTAGAGTAACCGCTGAAGATAAATCGACATGTGACTATAAAATAATTGTTTATAGAACAGGATATAGCGATAATAACTTAGAATCATTAACAGTAACAAATGGTTCAGAAAATTATATTCTATCTCCAAATTTTGATCCATTATACGACCAATATACATTAACTCTTCCAAATGATGTATCAAGTGTAACTTTAACAGCAGTCGCAAATGGACAAAAGAGAGCAAAGATAGGTAGTAGTGCTATATATGTTAAAAAAATTGATTTATTAAAAGAAAATCCAAGTAATAATGTAATAACAGTAACAGCAGAAGATGGTACTATCCATACTTATACTGTGGATATTACTCGTGAAATATCAAGCGATAATACATTACAAAGTCTAGAAGTAAAAAATAATACAATTACTCCAGATTTTGATAAAAATACATTAAATTATACTTTAACAACATATGATACAAGTCTTGATATTTTGGCAGTACCAACAAATAAATTTGCTAAAGTATCTATAAGTAATAATAGAAATAATCTGAAAGAAGGATTAAATACTATAACTATAGATGTAACTAGTGAAAACGGAAAAACAAAAACATATACATTAGATGTAACACTTTTATATGATAGTAATAACTATTTAAAAAGTTTAAATACTAGTGATGGATTAAACGAAGAATTTAATAAAGAAAAATTAGATTATACAGCAACAACTGAAAAAGATGAAATAACTATTACACCTTTAGCAGAAAGTACAAAAGCAATAGTAAAAATTACTAATTCAAAAAATGAAACAGTTTCAGGAACAACCTTAGTTAGTGCAGGAGAAAATATATTTAATATAACAGTAACTGCTCAAAATGGAGATGTTAGAACATATAAATTAAATGTAACTAAAGTACCATCAACTGATTCAAAACTATCTAGTTTAACAACAAATGAAGGATTAAATGAAACATTTGATCCAGATAAATCAGATTATACATTAGATACTAAGAGTCATGAAATAACTATTCTTCCAGTAGTTCGTGATAAACATTCAAGTTATAAAATATTAGATAGTAATAATAATGAAATAACAGATGGTAAAGTAAATTTAGTAACAGGAAACAACAGATATTCTATAGTAGTAACTGCTGAAGACTTAAGCACTACAACATATACTTTAACAGTTACAAGAACTAGAAATAATGTTGCGACAATAGAATCAGTAGGATTTGGTACTACACCAAAATTTGATAAAAATACATTTAATTATGATACAGTAACAGATGAAACTAGTTTAGACTTTAGTAATATGGTATTAACAGATCCATATTCTACATATGAAATAACTGGTAACTCTGATTTTACAAATGATAAAACAAGTACAGTAACAGTAAAAGTTAAATCAGAAGATGAAAAGGTAACAAATACATATACATTTAATGTAACAAAAGTAGTATCAACAGATTCATCACTAAAAGAATTTAAATTAGGTGATTATGAATTTGTGCCAGAATTTAATAAAGATACGAAAGAATATGAAGTATTTGTACCAAAAACATTAACAGAAGAAATATTAAAAGTTAAAACAACAAAAAATACTGCAATTATAAAGAGTATTACAGTAAACTCAAATTCATTAACACTAACATCAGATCTTGAATATAACAGTAAAATTACTGGATTAAACCCAGCAAAAGGAGATACAATTACTGTAATAGTTGAAGCAGAAGATAAAACACAAAGTACATATACTTTAAAAGTAAGTAATGAAGATGAGATAAATAATTACTTATCCACATTAAATGTGTCTTGCGGAGAACTTACTCCAGCATTTAATAAAGATACAAATGAATATACAGTAATGACAACAAAAGATGTAACGGAATTTACAGTACTCGCAACACCAGAAGTAACAGAATCAACAGTAACTGGTAATGGAACATATTCATTTAATACAGATAAGAAAAAACAAGTAGTTGAAATAAAAGTAAAATCAAAACGTGGAAGTGAAAGAATTTATAAAGTAACTGTTAGAAGACCCGCATCAAATGAATCTAGACTAAATAATTTAACAGTTATAAATGGAGTAATGACTCCAAACTTCCAAAGTGAAACATATGAATATGATGTAACTGTTCCAAGTTTAATTACAGAATTAAATAAAGATTCATTTACTTATGAATTAATGGATGAAGATGCAAAAATCTCATTCCCAAGTATGAAATTAAATGTTAATGAAGTAAATAAATATGAAATAACAGTAACATCAGAAGATGAAACAAGTGTAACAAAATATATATTAAATGTAACAAAAGAGGCATCAAATAGTACAACTATCTCTAGTGTTCACGTAAATGCATTAGGCGAAGAATTAACTTGTGAAGTAAATCAAGATACTAAAACTTGCGAAATAACAATACCTGCAGATGCGACTAGTTTTGTAGTAAGTGCAGATATACCATATGGCGCAAGTATAAATCCAGAAAATAAAACAAGTTATAATATGGATATAACAGAAAAAGAAAAAGATATAACTTTAAATGTAACAGCAGAAAATAAAGTAAATACTGATTCTTATACACTAAAAATATTAAGAGAAAAATCAAATAATGCTTTCCTTAGTTCATTAGAAGTAAATTATACATCTGTTCCAAACTTTAAAAGTGATGTGTTATCATATGAAGAAACTGTAATAGGAACATTATCACAAGTATTTATAAGCGCAAGTACAAAAGATCCACGTGCTACTATTAAGACAGATCTATCAAATACATTTAAGTTAAATCCTGGAGATAATAATATAGATATTTTAGTAGAAGCAGAAGATGGTACTAAAAAAACTTATACAGTAAATGTAATAAGAAGTACAAGTGAAGATGCAACACTAAAAAGCTTAAGTGTTAATGGTTATAAATTTAGTGAAAACTTTGATCCAGATGAAACAGAATATACTGTTTTATTCCCAAGAGATAAGACTGAACTAAATAAAACAGAAATATCATATGAATTATCAGATCCAATCGCAAGTATATCAATGGATAGTAAATTAAGTGTTGATTATGATAAACAATATAATACATTTAATATAACAGTAACTGCGGGTGATGGAGTTACTAAAAAAACATATCATATAAATGTAAAACCAATTCCATCAACAAATAATGAAGTAGATCATATTGTGATTAATGGTGATGAAGTAAAAGATGTAGAAGGAACATTCACATATTCTATATTTGATACTGATACAGAAGCAACTTTATCAGAAATAGTACTTAAAAACGAATATGCAAGTATTTTTGTACTATTACCACAAAATATAAAAGCAGATGAAGACTTTACATTTATAGTAACCGCAGAAGATGGAAGTATAAAAACTTATACAGTTAAATTAATTCAAAATAAAACAAGAGAATTAAATTTACAAAATATTGAAGTTAACTTTAAAGAAGAAGATGATTGTGACGGAATATGTACATTAAATAAAACATTTGATGAAAATGTATTAGACTATGAAATATATATTCCAAATGAACTTGATTCTTTAGAAAGTTTAATAGTAACACCTAAAAATAATTTACAAAATGTTGTAATAAAAGGTAATGAAAACTTTGTAGTAGGTGAAAATATAGTAACAATTGTAGTAAGTAATTCATTAAGTGAAACAAAAGAATACAAATTACATGTTATTAAAGAAGCAAATTCAGATCCAAACTTACTTGGTATATCATTTAAAATACCAGAACAAGAAATAGAAGGATTTGATGAAAATACTACAGAATATAATGTTGAATTTACAGGACTTACAACAGGTAAATATGAACTAGAATATACTAAGAAATTTGATGGTCAAAGAGTTAAAAAGTCAGGAGCAACTGTACTTAATTATGGAAATAATAACATAATAGTAACAAGTAAATCAGAAAGTTGTTTTAGTTCAGTAAAAACAAGAAAAGGATGTAATGAAAAATCATATGTAATTCATGCCTATAGAAATGAAGTATATAGTAACCTTTTATCAGCATTAACTGTTTCAACAGGTAATGAAAGTGATTTACTTCAAACATTTAATAAATATAAATTTGATTATGTACTAGAAGTAGATAGCGAGATAAGTAAAATAAAAGTAGAAGGTACAGCCTTTGATTCTGAACACGCAAGTGTTGAAGGTAATGGTGAATATAACTTAAAAATAGGTGACAATGAAATTAAAATTACTGTTATTCCTATAACAGGAGGAAAAAGAACATATACAATAAATGTTGTTAGAAGTTCAAGTGATAATGTTAACTTAAGTGATTTAAAAGTTGTAGGTCACACTATGACTCCAAACTTTAGTAAAACTACTCTTGATTATTATGTAAGCGTTGACAATGATGTAAATTCATTAGATGTAAAATATACAAAAGAAGATCCTAATTCAAGTGTTGTTGTTTCAGGAAATGATAATTTAGTAACAGGTGAAAACGTTATTAGAGTAGTAGTATTATCTCAAGATAAAACAAGAGGTAAAACATATAAAATCCATGCATTTAAAGCTGCTAGTGATGAAAATAAACTTAATAATATTAAAGTTTCATCAAAAGAAAATGATACAGAAACTGAATATAACCTAGAACCTAAATTTGATCCAGAAAAAAATGAATATAATGTTAGTATTCCATCTAATATAAATGTAGTTAATGTAGATGTAACTAAGAAAAATATTATGGAAACAGTAACAGGAATAGGTACTTATGCACTTAAATATGGAACTAACAAAGTAACAATTGTAGTAACAAGTGAAAGTGGAATAATTAATAATTATACTTTAAATATTAATAGAGAATATGAACTTGGTTTATCAGATTTAATAGTAAAAGACTTAATGACAAATGATGAATTTAATCTTACTCCAGAATTTGAATCAAGCACTTTAGAATATAATGTAACTGTTCCATATGAAACAGAAGATGTATTTATAGAAGGTACTTTAATAGAACCTGATTGTAATATAACAGGTCTTGGTGCTCATGCATTAAATACTGGAGAAAATACTGTAAATATTACGGTTTCATATAAAGATGAAGCAAGTAAAACTTATGTACTTAATATAACAAGAGAAAAAAATAACGATAATAATTTATTAAGTTTAAAAGTAGAAGAAGGAATAATTTCACCAGTATTTGATAAAGATACATTAAATTATGAAGTAACAATTCCATATGAATTTACAAGTGCAACAATTGATTATACATTAAGTGATCCAAATGCAAGTGTAGAAATAATTAATAATTCTGATTTTGAAGTTGGAATAAGTAAAGATGTAATAGTAAGAGTAACTGCAGAAAATGGTGATGTAAAAGACTACATAATTAAGGTAACAAGAGATAAAATGCCAGATGCAAGTAATTATTTAAGCTATATGGCTGTAGATAACTTTGAATTAGAACCTGAATTTACTAAGAAAAATTTAAATTATGAAGTAGATGTACCTAAAGATACAACAAATATAACACTTCATTTAAAAGCAGATGATCCAAGATATACAACAGTATCAATATATAAACTTGGTGAAAGTGCTATGACAGATATAGATGTTACGGAAAAAGATCCATCTATAAATCTTGATATAACAAGTAAGGATACAACATTTGTAATTAGAGTAACAAATTATCAAGGTATAACTAGAAACTATCAATTACTTGTATATAGATTAGGTGATGATGAAGCAAGAATTAAGAATTTATCATTTAATCATGGTGAATTATCTCCAAAATTTGATAGAGATAAATTTGAATATACACTTGAAGTAGATAGAAGCATAAATGCTATAAAAGAAGATGTTATAATGCTTGCTGAAGATTCTACTTATACTATTATAGGAAATAAAAATTTAAAACCTGGAAATAATACAGTATTAATAAAGACTTTATCCGCAGATAAAACAACAAGTCTTACATATACGATTACTGTAACAAAGAAATTATCTAGTAATGCATATTTAAGTGATATAGTAACATATCCAGATAAAACATTTACATTTAATAAAGAAGACTATACATATAATATGACTGTGCCAAAGAATGTTAATAGCGTTCAAATAATAGGTATTAGAGAAGATAATACATCAACAATTACAGGTAATGGAGTATATAATATTACAGGAAATGAATTAATAGTAAATTTAGTAGTAACCGCAGAAGATGGAACATCAAAAATATACACAGTAACATTTACAAAAGAAAAAGATGATAATGCTAATTTAGCAGAACTTATAATAGATAATGGTGAACTTGTACCAGAATTTAATCCTGATACTTTAGAATATAATGTAAAAGTAGAAAATTACATAGATTCAATTAGAGTAACAGGAAAAGCAGAATCAGATTCAAGTACAGTAACTGGATTTGGAGAACATAATTTAGATGTTGGAACAAACAAAATAACAATCACAGTAACAAGCGAAAGTGGAAATAAAAAAGATTACATAATAAATGTAACTAGAAAATCAAATACAAGAAATACACTTGAATCACTTGTAATTAGTGATGAAAATAGAAGTTATGCATTAAATCCAGAATTTGATAAAGATACAGAAAATTATACTGTAGAATTACCAAGATACTTAAAAGAAGTAACAGTAACTGCTAAAGCAGAAGATGAATCTAGTACAGTAACTGGAACAGGATTAGTATCTATAGATGGTAAAGACAAAATAGTAGTAACAGTAACAAGTGAATCAGGAGAAGAAAAAACTTATACTGTGGATATCATAAGAGTTAAATCAAGTATTGCATATATAAAATCATTAGTTGTAAAAAATGGTGAAATAGATAAAGAATTTGATAAGAAAACTTATGATTATACCGTAAATGTAAATGAAGATGTTACATTCCTTGATATGGATATAACACTAGAAGATTCTAATTCAAGTTATGAAGTAATAGGCAATAAGAACTTATCCTCAGGAGAAAATATAATAAAAATAAAAGTAACTAGTGAAGATGGAAATACTACTAAGTTATACACAGTAAAAGTAATTAAAGGACTAAGCACAAATAATAACTTATCAATGATAAAAGTAAATGGTAATAATGTGGAAAACTTTAATAAAGATACTTTAGAATATAATTTAACTGTGGAAAACAGTACTGAATTTGCATTAATTGAGTATATTAAAGAAAATATAAAATCCACAGTAAAAGGTGATGGAACATATTCATTAGTAGAAGGAGAAAATATTATAAATATTACTGTAACAAGTGAATCAGGTAATGAAAAAACTTATAAATTAAATATTTATAGAAAATATGATGACACACTAAAATCTATTGAAACAAATAGAGGTGAAGTATCTCCTACATTTAATAAAAATATAACTGAATATACACTTACTCTTCCAAATAGTGTTAAAGATATAAATGTAAAGGGAATAGCTTCTTCAAAAGAAAGTACAGTAGATGGAAACAATACATATGATTTATTACCAGGAGAAAACACAATATCTCTTACAGTTACTACAAAAGATAACAATAAAAAAACATATACATTAATAGTAACAAGAGAAGCAAGTGATAATAATTACTTAAGTAGATTAAGTATTTCAGAAGGTGTATTATCTCCAACATTTAATAAAGATAAGACAGATTATACAAGTGTTATACCAAATGAATATGATCATGTAACAATTGATTATGAAGCTGTGGATAAAGAAGCAACTGTTCAAATAATAGGTAATGAAAACTTGGTAGAAGGAGAAAATACTATAACAGTAAGAGTAACATCTACTAGTAAAAAAGTAAGAGATTACGTATTAACTATAACAAAACAAGCAAAAGAAAATTACAGCAATTACTTAACAGATTTATCAGTAGATCCTGGTGAACTTGATCCAGTATTTAATAAGGAAACAAATACATATAATGTAACTGTTCCAAATAGTGCAAGTGTTATAACAGTAAGTGGTGTAAGAGAAAGTAATGAAGCTACTGTAAACGGATTTGGAAGACATGAACTTTCTAGTAACAGAACTGAAATATTTGTTACAGTAACAAGTAAAGATAAGAAAATAAGAACTTATAAAATAATTGTTAATAAACTTGGAAGCAGTGAAGCAAGATTACAAAATCTTATGTTTGAAGAAGGAGTAGTAACACCAGTATTTAATAAAAATATATATGAATACAATATGGTTATTCCATCAAATGTAACAAAATTAACTCCACTTTTAGTAACAACTATTGATAAGGATGCTACTTATGAAATAATAGGTAATGAAAACATAAATGCAAGCGTTAGTACAGTAATAGTAAGAGTAACAGCGCCTGATAAAGTAACTAAAAAAGACTATAAAATAACAGTTAATAAAGAAGTAAAACCAATTGCTAGATTGCTTTCTCTAACAAGCAATGTTGGAGAACTTACTCCAGAGTTCGATAAAGATAATTCGGGAGTATATGAAATAGATGTAGATGATAGTATCAACAGTATAATTTTATCTGGTGAAAAAGAATATGAATCATCTATAGTAAGTGGTTTAGGGATTCATTATTTAACTGATAAAGAAACAAATGTAATAGTAACAGTAACAAGTGAAACAGGATATGTAATGAAATATGCTGTAAAAATAGTAAAATCAAATTCTTCAAATGCATACTTAAGTGATTTAGGTGTTAAAAATAATGTTATATCACCAGAATTTGATAAGAATACAAATTCATATAAATTAACAGTGCCAGATAAAGAATCAAGCATTGAAATATATGCAACACCAGAAAATCTATCAAGCACAGTTGATGGTACTGGAATAAAGAATCTTGATTATGGTTTAAATACATTTAATATAGTAGTAACAAGTACAAATGGTAATACAAATACTTATGTAATAGAAGTTACGAGAGAATATAATGAAAGTGTTAGAATTAAAGATTTAATAGTTAAAGAAGGAGAACTTACTCCAGAATTTGATCCTGATACATTAGAGTATAGTATTAATATTCCAAATGAAAAACAAAGTTTATCATTAAATGTAACTCTTGAAGATCCAAATTCAAGTTATGAAATAATTGGTAATGAAAATTTTGTATTAGGAGAAAATAAAGTACAAATAAAAGTAACTGGTAAATCAGGTAAAACTAATACTTATCTATTAAATGTAAATAGACAAAATGAAGTAAATAATTATCTTAAAAATATAACATTATCAGATGGAGAACTTACTCCAGAATTTGATAAAACTACTCTTAGTTATGATGTAACAGTAGGTGAAAATGTAGATTCTATTAAAGTAGGTGCAACTGTTGAAGATGAAAAAAGTACATTAACCGGTGATGGAATACATTCACTTGTTAAAGGAAAGAACAAGATATTATTAAAGGTTGTAAATAGTGGTATAGAAAGAGTTTATACATTAAATATTTTAAGAGAATATAATAGTGATAATAAACTAATATCATTAACAACTGATAAGGGATCATTAACTCCAGAGTTTAATCCTGATATTAATAATTATGTTGTTGATGTGGATGAAAACACTGATAATATAACAGTAAATGCTACTGCAAATCCTGATTCTTTAGTAACAGGAACAGGAAATTATCCATTAAATAAGGGTGAAAACACTATAACTATTACAGTAACCGCAGAAGATGGAAGTATAAATACATATGTTATAACTGTAAATAAAGCATTATCTTCAAATTTAAATCTTACAAAATTTGAACCAGATACTGGAATTCTTGATAAGGAATATAATAATAATGAAAATACTTATACATTAAATGTTGGTTCTAATATATCAATTATAAATATGAGTATTATTCCTGAAGATGCTAGAACTACTATTAGTGGTGAAAAAGTAATTACGATGAACGAAAGTGAAAAAACTATTACTTATACATTAACTGCTGAAGATAATAGTACTAGAGTTATTACATTAAATGTAGTAAGAGAAGAAGAAGTAACTGATTTAGAAATTGATAAGACAAATATTGTAATGGTAGAAGGAGAAACAGATAAAATTAATGTTAAAGTTCTTCCAATTAGTGTTAATACTAAAGTTTTATATGAAGTATTAGATAAAGATATAATAGAAGTTGATGAAGATGGTAATATTAAAGCACTTGCTAAAGGATTTACAAAAATAATTGTAAGTACTGAAAAAAATCCAGCAATGAGAAAAGAAGTAACTGTCGAGGTATTATCAAGTAAAATTACAAGTTCTGTTTATAATATTGCTAGAGTAGATTATGAATATATAACTGGTATGGATGAAAATGATACTATTAAAGATTTATTATCTAATGTAGATAATGAAAGTAGTACATTAAAAGTTTATAATTCAGATTTAACAGAAATAACTGATTTAGATGAAGTTATAAAAACTGGACAAGTAATTAAACTTATTATAAATGGTAAAGTATATGATGAATTATATATTGTACTAAAAGGTGATATAAACGGAGATGGACTAATAGATGTTACAGATAAATCAAAATTAAAAGATCATATATTGTTAAGAAATGAAATAACCGATTATACTAAATATGCAGCAGATCTTAATAATGATGGATTAATAGATGTATCTGATAACTCTAGAATTGCAGATTATATCTTAATGAGAATAGATACTTTAAATTAAAAGGCAGAATGAGAAACCATTCTGTTTTTTGATACCTTGAAAAAATATAAAAAGTATAGTATAATCAAAATTGTTAAGGAGAAAATTATGGAATATAAGAACTTACAACAATTAAAAACATTAATGTCTTTAGGTTATAATAGAGAGGAAATTGTTAAAATCGCTACAATTGTTCCTTCACTATTTAAATACAATTCAGAAGAAATTAAAACAATTTTTAATTCGATTCCAGTATCTAAAGGAGAGTTATTAAAACTTTCTGACACTATTGTAAGAGAAGAAAAAAATAATGATATTATGAATACAAGCAAGAGAAATTGTATAAAATAAAAAAGAGGAACATTTATCTCACAAGTGAATGCCATCCTCAAAGTTTTTCGAGGGGGGCACTCTATCAATGCTGAAGAGTGTCTATTTTTTTATTGCAAATACTAATAAGGTAGATAGTAATAAAATGATATCGGATTTTTAACTTGAAAAAATATAAAAAATATGTTATTATGAATACGAGCAAGAAAACTTGCATAAAATAAAAAAGGGAACATTCAGTTTTCCAATGTTGAATGTCTACCCATTGATTGTGTAAGACATTTAATTCAAATATGAATTAAGTGTCATTTTTTTATAACTACTATCATAACGATAAGGAGAAATAAAATGATAGTAATGTATCGAAGAACTTTGATTACAAAGTTTCTTTTTTTCATCATTATCAAACCTCCTCTCTGTAAGAGATTCGGTAGACACTCAAACAACTAAATATTCCAAAAATATTATCTCACAGTTAATTATATTAAACAAGCGTACAAAGTAAAAATTATGAAAAATTTAAACAATTAAAGAGTTATAAAAAAACTCTTTTTTTCTTATAAATTAAGGAATTTTCGTTCACAAAATTAATTAAATTTGATATAATTAATATTAATAATAGGAGTCTATCCTTAGGAGGTAGTAAATGAGAAAGTTTTTTAATAAAATACTAAGCTTAATGCTTGTATTTTCGGTTTTTATCTCATCATTTTCATTAAACATAATTAATGTACATGCAGATGGTGAACACAAGTTTTTAATAAAAGCATATGATTGGAATGCTTTTGATAATGACTGGGAAGGATCTGGAACAGGTGATGAGCTTATAAATAATGCCGATGTAGAACCTGGAAAAGTAATTCAACTTTCAATTTACTATATACCTGGTACAGACCCAGATATGTCGATGCAGATGGCTATAAAATATGATAGTAATTTAGTTGAGCCCATGTATGATGAAGGTTCATTATATTTAGAGGCTGATATGTCAACAACTTATCAAGGAGGTATATGGCCTGCAGTTGGAAAGTCGCCAGACAATAAAAAGAAAACGAATTGGACAGTATCGGCAAATGATGCACCAAGTTATAGTATGATTAGTGTTTTGGCGGAAGATACTGCAAAAACAAAAGCACTTACAACGGAAGGCGTAATCGCAAGTGTATATTTTAAAATAAAAGATACTGCTAAAGCAGGTTCTGTAATAACATTTGAATATGATAATTCTCATACAAAATTAACAAAATATAAAGATGGTACAGAAAGACCAGTTATTACAGAAGGAATAACATTAAATGTTTTCGGAAAAATGTCCGCAAATACATTATTAAAATCATTATCAGTAAAAAATGGTACACAAGAGTATCCATTAAATCCTACATTTGTACCAGATTCAGAAACAGTAAGAGATTATCAAACAACAGTGCCAAATAATATAACAAGTGTTGATATATCCGCAACAGCATCTGATACATCTGGAAAAGTATTACCTGGTGGTCTTGGAACAAAAAGTTTAAATGTCGGAGAAAATAATTTTAATTTAGTTGTTCAATCACAAGATGGTACACAAGAAATATATCGATTAACAGTGTATAGATTAAATAATGATGCGGCACTAAAAAGTTTAACATTAACAAATGGTGTAAATATTGGAACATTTAGTGGTGGAACAACATCATATACAGCAACTGTTCCATATAAAACTAAATCATCAGAAGTAACAGCTTTAACAAATGATTCAAATGCAGTTATAACAAGTGGAACAGGTTCATTTAATTTTACAAATTATGGAACAACAACAAATACACATAATATTGTAGTAAATGCAGAAAATTGTGATTCTAAATATGCAAGTGTTCCAGGAAATACATGTACAAGCAAAACATATACAATCACAGTAACTAGAATTGCTCCATCAAGTAATAATAATTTAAGTAATTTAACAGTAAATAATAAAACAGTAACTAATTTTAATAAAAATACTTTAGAATATACTTTACCAAATGTATCTAATGAAACAACTAGTTTATTAGTAGGAGCAGTAGTAGAAGATACAGATAAAGCAAAAATAAAAAGTGGAACAGGAACAGTTAATTTAAATATTGGAGATAATACATTAAATATAGTTGTTCAAGCAGAAAATGGAGACGAAAAAACATATAAATTACATGTTAGAAGATTATCAAATGATAACAAATTAAAAAGCTTAGAAGTTAAATCAACACCAAGTGCTAGTTTATCACCAGCATTTACAAGTACGTTCTTTGGAGATTATAACTATAATTATACAGAAGATGTAAGTTCTATAGATGTAAAAGCAATTGTTAATGATACAGATAAAGCAATGGTTGGAATAGTAGATGCAAATGGTTCTGAAACACTTAATAGTACATTAAATACAGCATCTAAAACATTTACAACTAATACAAGTAATGTAACAATTGTAGTAACTGCAGAAGATGGAAGTATTCAAAACTATACTTTAAACTTAGTAAGAGCAAAATCAACAGATGCAAATTTATCTAGTTTAATAGTAAATCCTGGAGAACTTGTTCCAGTGTTCAGTAAAGAAACAAGAAATTATAATGTAACTGTAGATGGAAGTGTAACAAGTATAAATGTTAATGCAACACCTCTATCAAAGTATGCTAAAGTAGAAAGTATTACAGGAAATACAAATCTTAACTTTGGAAATAATCAAGTGGAAGTAGTAGTAAAAGCAGAAAGCGGAAATACAGTAACATATACAATAAATGTTGAAAGAAAAAAATATGACATTGCTTTATTAGATGATATAAAAGTAGATGGCGTAAGTATAGATAATTTTAATAAAAATACATTTGAATATACTTTAGCTAAAGTTCCATTTAGTAAAAATAAAATTAATGTAGATGCAACTAAAACAAATGAGTTATCAACAGTAAAAGGTTTAGGAGATATAGAACTAAAAACTGGTGATAATCAAATAGTAATAGAAGTAACCGCACATAATGGTATAACTAAAAATACATATAAATTAAATATTGAAAGAGAAAAAAATAGTGATAATTTAGTAAAAAGTATAAAAGTATCAGGAGTAACTCCAAAACTAAATAGTGATGGAACATATAGTGTAACACTTCCAAATAATAAGACAACATTAACACCTAATGATGTAGATGTTACAATAAGTGAAGATGCTAGCATAGAAAAAAGTCCAGCAATTAGTTTATCAACAAAAAATGATAATATATATACATTTAAAGTAACTGCTGAAAATGGTGATGAAAAAACATATACTATAAAAGTAACAAGAACAAAATCTAATGATACAACACTAAGCAAAGTAACATTAACAATAGGAAGTGATTCATCAAGATATTGTTTAATGGAAAATGATAAATGTAAAATTAATGTACCTAGCGATACAACAAAATTTTCTTTAACATCAGAAATAAATAGTGAAAGTACTGTCTCGCCAGTAAATGGTACAGAATTTACTATGACACCAACAGAAAGAATAAAAGATATAACTTTAACTGTAACCGCAGAAGATGGTACTAAAAAAGAATATACAGTTACAGTTGAAAGACAAAAATCATCAAATAATAATTTAAGCGATATAAAAGTAGATAATGTAAGTTTATCTGATTTCAACAAAAATAAATTAACTTATAATATAACAGTTCCCGGAACTACAAGTAGTGTACTTGTATCCGCTACAGTAGAAGATACAGGAAAAGCAGTAATAACAACAGATTTAAGTAATAAATTTAGTTTAGACTTTGGAAATAATAAAATAGAAATTGTAGTAAAAGCAGAAAATGATGAACTAAAAACATATACTTTATATATAGAAAAAAGTAAAAGAATAAATGCAAATTTAAAAGATTTAAAAGTAGATAATGAAACAATTACTGATTTTAATAAAGATAAAACAGAATATACTTTAGATGATGTACCTTTTAATAAAACTGAATTAAATATATCTGCAATAGCGGAAGATACTTTAGCTAAAGTATCAGGTACAGGAAATATAAAACTAAAAACTGGTGATAACAAAATAATTATTACAGTAACAGCGCATGATACATCAGTAGTAAAAAATTATATAATTAATGTAAGAAGAGAAAAGAATAGTGATAATAAAGTAAAAAGTATAAATGTATCAGGAGTAACACCAACATTAAATGCTGATGTAACATATAGCGTAACACTTCCAAATAATAAGACAACATTAACACCTAGTGATGTAGATATTACAGTAAGTGAAGACGCTATCATAGAAAAAAGTCCAGCAATTAGTTTAACAACAAAAAATGATAACATATATACATTTAAAGTAACTGCTGAAAATGGAGACGAAAAAACATATACTATAAAAGTAACAAGAACAAAATCAAATGATACAAGTATAAAAAAGGTAACACTTACAATTGGAACTGACTCATCAAGATATTGTTTGTTAACTGATAATAAATGTAAAATTGGTGTACCAAGTGATACAACTAATTTCTCTTTATCTTCTGAAATAAATAGTGAAAGTGTTATTATACCTGCAAATGGTACAGAATTTACTATGTCATCAACAGAAAGAATAAAAGATATAACTTTAACAGTAACAGCAGAAGATGGAACTCAAAACGAATATACAGTTACAGTTGAAAGAGAAAAATCATCAAATAATAATTTAAGTGATATAAAAGTAGATAATGTAAGTGTATTAGATTTCAATAAAAATAAATTAATTTATAATATAACAGTACCAGGTTCAACTGATAGTGTAAGTGTAAGTGCAGTTGTAGAAGATACAGGGAAAGCAACTATAACAACAGATTTAAGTAATAAATTTAATTTGAACTTTGGAAGTAATCAAATAGATATAATTGTAACTGCAGAAAATGGAGATTTAAAAACATATACTTTATTTATTGAAAGAAGTAAAAGAGTAAATGCTTATTTAAAAGATTTAAAAATTAATGATAAGACTATAACAGGATTTAATAAAAGTAAAACAATATATGATTTAGGAGAAGTTGATTATAATACAACTGCTCTAAAAGTAGAAGGAATTGCTGAAGATGAACTTGCAACTGTATTAGGTAATGGACTTATAAATTTAAGTACTGGATCAAATACAATTACATTAACAGTAAATGCACATGATACTAGTGTAAGTGAAATATATAAAATTACTGTAAAAAGAAAATTAAACGATGATACAGGTATTCAGGGTATAACTCTTGCGGGAGTTCCAGCAGTTAAAGATGGATTAAATTATAAAGTTACTGTACCAAATGATGTAACAAAAGCAGATAAATCAAATTTAATAGTTACAGTAAATGATCCGAAAGTAGAAACAGATAAAAAAGCAGAATATATATTTAATGATACAGAACTTTTAACAACAAGTGATAATGAGATAAATATATTAGTAACTGCAGAAGATGGAAGTGTAAAAGCATATACATTAATAGTAACAAGAGAAAAATCAGATGTTGCACTTTTATCAAATTTAACAGTAACTAATGGTAGTTTCTTACCAAGTTTCTCATCAAATGTATTTGAATATGAAGTAACAGTACCTGTTGATGTAACAGAATTTAATGTAACTGCGATTAAGTTAGAACCAAATTCAAAAGTAACATCAGGAGAAGGACACTATAATATTTCAACAAGTGAAAAACAAATAGAAGTAACTGTAGTAAGTGAAGATGAGACTAAGTCAAATACATATATATTAAATATAAAGAGAACTAAATCAAGTATAAATACATTATCAGATATAACTGTTAGTGAAGGAACATTAACACCAGAATTTAATTCAAATATAACAAGTTATACAGTAAATGTTGATGGAAATATATCATCAATAGATGTATCCGCAACCCTAACAGATAGTAGAGCAACTATTATTTCAGGAACAGGTATTCACTCATTAAATGTAGGAGATAATAACATAGTTATTAGAGTAGAAAGTGAATCAGGTTCAATACTTGATTATAATATAAATGTAATTAGAGCTAAGAAGAATATAAATGATTTATCAATGATAAAAGTTGATGGAAAAGAAATAGAAAACTTTAGTTCTGATACACTTGAATATGATTTAGGTGATGTAAATTATAGTAAGACAAAAATAAATGTAGAAGCAATATTAAAAGATGATGATTCTAGCGTAAAAGGTGATGGAGAGATATCTTTAAAAACAGGAGATAATGAAATTGTACTTACAGTAACAGCGCAAAATGGAGAAGAAAAAACATATAAATTACATGTAAATAGAATAAAAAATGATAATGCAAACCTTAGTTTATTATCAGTAATGGGTTATACATTAACACCAGATTTTGATAAAGATACTTTATATTATGAAACAACAGTTGAAGAAGAAAAAAGTATTCTTACAAAAGAAGAAGTAACTGCGGTTGCAGAAGATAAAAATGCATCTATTTCAAAACAAGATAATATAGAATTATCAACAACAGTAGATAATATTTATAAAGTAACAGTAACTGCAGAAGATGGAAAAACTATAAAAATATATACAATAAAAGTAAATAGACCAAAATCAAGCGATACAACTTTATCAAAAGTTAATTTAACAAATGCAGTGTTATCTCCATCTTTATCAAAAGATAAAAGAGAATATACACTTACAATTCCATATGGAAGTACAGAATTTACTATAGAAGGCATGCCAACTGTTCCTACTACAACAGTAACAGGTAATGGTACATATTCAAAAGATGATAAAGTAGTAAGACTTACAACAATTGCGGAAGATGGAAGCATGGATGTATATATATTTAATGTTGTAAAAGCATTAAGTAATGATGCAACACTTCATGATTTAAGTGTAAGTGGATATAATTTAGATAAAACGTTTACATCAACAACACTAGATTATAGTATTGGAGATATTCCTTATGGAACAACTAAATTAAAAATAAATGCTACTCCAACAAATTCAGATTCAACTATAAAATATTATGTAGGAACAACTTCCTTTGATAGTAATATAGTAGATATACCAACACTTCTTGGCGAAAATGTAATAACAGTAGAAGTAACCGCAGCAGATGGAATAGGTAAAAAATTATATACAATAACATACAATATAGTAAAATCAGATAATGCGTATTTAAGTAAATTAACACCATCATTAGGTAAAATAGATTTTAATAAAACTACATTCTTATATAATATAAATGTAGAAAATAATATTGATAAAATAAGTTTCGATATAGAAACAGAAGATAAAAATGCAAGTATTAAAGTTCTTTCAGAAAATTTCTTTACACCTAAAACAATTACAGTTGATAACTTAAAAGAAGGTGATACAACACTTGAAATTATAGTTGTCGCACAAAATGGAAATACAAAAACATATAGTGTAATTATTCATAGACTTGGTAAAGAATTAAGTAGTGATGCTAACCTTAGTAGTTTATCAGTAAATGGACAAACTTTAGATAAAGAATTTAATATGAATGAAACAGAATATAGTATTGGAGAAATACCATATAGTTTAGAAAAATTAACAATAAATGCAACACCAAATATTGATACATCAACACTTACATATTTAGTAAATGGTAATAAACAAAGTAGTAATGTTGTTGATATTCCAAAAAATAATGGTAGTGGTGCAATTACAGTTCAAGTAACTGCAGAAGATGGTAAAACAGTTAAAAACTATAAAATAACATATTCAAAACAAGCATCAAGTAATGCATACTTAAGTGATTTAAGAGTAAGTTCTGGAGAATTAAGTTTTAATAAAACAAAATATTCTTATACAGTAAATATAGATAGTGATGTAAATAAAGTTGATTTAACAAGTGTACTTGAAGATAATAAATCTAATATGAAAATAAATGGAACAACATATACATCACCACATACATATACAATTTCACCACTAGAAGTAGGTAATACAGAAGTTGTAATATTAGTAACTGCAGAAGATGGAACATTCTTAACATATAAAGTAACATTTGTGAAAAAAGCAAATATATCAGAAGTAATAACATCTGTTAAATATGGTCATACAATAGCAAATGGTTATATAAAAACAGTAAAAGTAAATACAACAGCACTCGAATTAAAAGATCAATTAGATAACCCTAATGAATATTTAGAAATAGTAAATAGTGATGAAACAAGTGTTATATCAGATAGTGATATAGTTGCGACAGGATATATAGTTAAGTTAATGATTAATGGAGAAGAAAAAGATAGAAAAACTATTGTAATAAAAGGCGATGTTAATGGTGATGGAGTAATAGATATCAGTGATTCAATTGGTATACTAGGTCATTACTTAAATGGTGAAAATAGTTCTAAAGCATTAACAGGAGCATATTTTGTTGCTGGAGATATGGTAGAAGATAGTGAAATAGATATAAGCGATGCGATAAGTGCATTACAATATTATTTGAAGAATTAGTAGGAGGTACATAATGAAGAATAATGGAAAGATAACAAATAAACTTATTATAATTTTAATAGTAGTAGCGTCTATATTTGCAATATATATTAAAGCAAATGCTGCAAGTACTGTTGGATCTGCTAGTATTAGTTATACAGTAAATAATAACGCTAATATTGGTGATGAAATAACTGCTAAAGTAAATGTTAACAATGTTAATGTAGATTCAAGTAATATTGGTATATGTGGTGTAGGAGGAAACATATCATTTGATAGTGATTATTTAGAATTTATATCTGCAACTGGTATGAGTTCTCCATACGCTGTATCTGTAAATAAAAATAATAATTACAAATTTGCAGGTATTGATTTTACCTTATCAAATGGATTTAGTTCAGCAACAGATATAATTACGTTAAAGTTTAAAACATTAAAAACTGGTTCAACAACTTTATCTTTGGCAAATGTATTATTAAATGACTGTAATAATAATAAATTATCAGTAACACCAGTTTCAAAAACAATAACAATAGGAACTCCTGTTATTAAAGATTCTAATAATTATTTATCTGCTTTAAGTATTACAGGATATACAATTAGTCCGGCATTTAATAAAAATACAACAAGTTATAGTTTAACAGTTCCAAATAATGTTTCAAGTGTAACAGTAAATGCTACAAAAGAAAGTGCTAAAGCAACTCTTACAGGAACAGGAAATAAAAATTTAAGCGTAGGCGCTAATAATATTTCAGTAGTAGTAACTGCAGAAAATGGAAATAAAAGAACATATACAATAACTGTAACAAGACAGTCTGCAATTCAAAAATCAAGTGATAATTTTCTAAAAGATTTATCAGTTCCAGGTTATACATTAAGTCCAGTATTTAATAAAGATAATTTAGATTATACTTTAAAGGTACCAAATGATGCGACTAAAATAGATGTTAAAGCAATAACAAATAATGAAAAATCAAGCGTTAAAATAGTAGGTAATACAGATTTAAAAGTAGGAAACAATGTAGTAGCAGTAGAAGTAACCGCAGAAGATGGAAGTAAAAAAACATATAAAATTACTGTAACAAGAGAGGAAGAAAAGAAAAATGAGCCTGTTCTTGACTCAGATGCAACATTAAGTAAATTAAATGTAGGTGGTTATACATTAAGTCCAGCATTTAATAAAAATAAGTTCTCTTATTCTATAACAGTACCAAGTAATGTTGATAACTTAACTGTACAAGCAATTGCATCAAGTAGTAAGGCTAAGGTTACAATAAGCGGTAATAGTAACCTAAAACCAGGTATGAATTATATTACAGTTACAGTAACCGCAGAAAATGGTAATAAAAATACATATACAGTAAATGTAACTAAAAAGAAAGCAAGTACAAGTACAAGTTCTAATTCTGGTACAAAAGAAGAACAAAAAAAATCAAATGAAAATTATCTAGAAAGTTTAGTAATAGGTAATGGTGAAATAAGTCCTAAATTTGATAAAAATATGAGTAATTATGAAGTTACAGTACCATATGAAATTAATAAACTTGATTTAACTTATAAAGCATCAGATAAAGCTAAAGTAGAAGTAATGGGTAATAAAGATTTAAAAGTAGGAGAAATTACCCCTATAACAATTAAAGTAATCGCAGAAGATGGAAGCGTAAGAATTTATACTTTAAATGTAAAAAGAAGTCCACTTAAAAGTAATAATGATTTATCAGATATAAAAATTGATGGTAAAAAATTAGATGATAACTTTGATCCAGATAATTTAAATTATAAGTTAACTGTTGATGGAAATACTGATTCACTTGACGTAGAAGTAATTGCTAAAAATCCTAATGCTAAAGTAGAAATAACTGGTAATAAAAACTTAAAAGAAGGTAACAATGTTGTAATGGTTAGAGTTACAGATGAAAATGGTTTTACAAAAAGTTACCAAATAGATGTTGAAAAGAAAAGTAAGAAAATTTTAGGATTAACTTTAGGACAGTTCTTTGCACTATTATCACTTTTATTACTATTACTCGCAATCATAATAATGCTTATAATATTAATTAAAAGAAAGAATAAACAAAAAGAAGATATTCAAAAAATATCAGAAGGAACTAAAATAGAATTTAAACCTGAAATTAATATTGGTTCTAGAAATGGTACAGATGATGATATAGTTTATCCTAATGGAAATATATATCAAGATAGTAAATTAAGTGCTGAAGTACCAAAACAAATAAGTGAACCAAAAAATGTAATAGATTCTGATTCTATAGATGCAGATTATGAAGAAAAATATGATTTATATGATGATGTAGTAACAAAAGATGAATTATATGATGCACTAGAAGAAAGTTTAGAAACTAACAATACAGATAAATTAAAAATGCTTCTTAAACAAGAAGAAGTAAATAGACTTAAAAAAGAAATAAAAGAAAAACAAGAAAAGTTAAATAAGTCATCAAGATATGATACATTTGACGATGATGATTTTTAATAAAAAAATAAACAATTAAAAGTGAACTTTTTAGTTCCTTTTTTTATGCATTTTATTTGAATTAATAGTATAATACCCCACCCCATTACATACTTTAAATTTATTGGTACATATTAATGATATATGTATGGTTTTTGTTTGACAAACACTCTGGGGGGGGGTATAATATATATAATATAATAGAAAGAATGTTGAATGGGAGTCGTATTAAAATGAAGAAATTTTTTCAAGGTAAAATAAAAATTTTAATAATGATTGCATTTTTATTTTTGTTCTTTTTTAATACGGTAGCATACTCAGGACTTGCTAGTAAACTAGCAATAACATCTGAAGCAATGTTCAGGGCTTCCGCAGACATAAGAGTAACAGGAATAAAATTAGAATCTGCAAGTAATGGTGCTGTAGAAAATTATTCACCAAAGTACAATGTTGATAATACAACTACAGGTTTTACACTTCCAAATGCAAATTCATCAATAACATATAGAGTAACAGTAACAAATTATGGTGATAGAAATCAAACAATATATTCTTTCATAAAACAAAGTATAAATAAAGACGGAATAAATGTAACAGTAACAGGGTATAAAGAGAAGGATATAATAAAATTTAATACAAGTGTAGAATTTTTAATAACAATAACTGCTACAACTCCAGATACAAATCCAATCAATTTAATAGAACAATATGAATTTAGAAAAGTATATACTGTGGAATATCAAAATACAGATGGAACACAAGTTTTAAAACCACAATATAAATATGAAAAAGAAAATTTAAAATTAAGGGAAGATGTTTTAACTAAAACAGATTATGATTTTAAAGGATGGACATGTTCACTAGGCGATTATGCTGCTGGAAGTGAATATACATTAGATCAAGATATTATTTTATATCCTAAATTCGAAAAGAAAAAAGGAAAATTAGATTTAAATTATAATATAGATGGAACATGGTATTATTCAGGATATAATAATAAAATACAAACAGGAATAAAAGTTGCAGGAGTAGATAAAGGATATTTAAATGACTTTGGTGGAACATATGATTATGGAACAAGTTATGAAATATATGGATTTAAAATAGATGGAGTAACAATACCTTATTCAAAGAAATATACAGTAGATGGAAATAATTATCTAAATATATCATTTAATACAATTAATTTCACAGTTAATAATGCAAATTTAGGTAGTATAACACCAACACAATTAATAGTAATACCAGGAACGACATTTACTGTATCTAGTAATGTAATAACATTATCAGATGGAAGAATAGCAACAGCAAGTACAAAAGATGTAACAGGATACAAAACAAAATTCTCAAGTTATACAATAACACCAAATAGTACAACAATAAATGCAAAAACAACAGCACAAGCAAATTTTGCAAAAGAGGCAGAAAAATATACAATAACCCTTGATAACAAAAGTGCAACAACAGCAGGAACAACAACTATTTATGAAAAGTATAATACAGGAATATATTTAGATAGTGATTTAAAAACAGCAATGACAACAAGTACAAATGCAATAACAAAGCCAAGTAAAACAGGATATACATTTAAAGGATATTATACAAAAGAAAATGGTCAAGGAGACCAAATAATAAATGAAAATGGATATATAACAGATAAAATAACAAATACAACATATACAGCAAATACAACGCTATATGTTTATTACAAAGATGATATAAAACCAACACTAACATTAACAAATTCAAGCAATGGTAATTGGACAAATAAAGATGTTACTATAACATTAAACGGTGCAGACTCTGGATCAGGAATAAAAGAATATCAATTAAAATATAGTGGTTCAAGCAATGTTTGGAAAAAAACAACTGCCCCTAAAGATACTTGGGGTGCAGAAAGAAATGAAACAGTGTATTATAGAGCAGTAGATAATGCTGGAAATGAGAGTGATGCAGTATCAACTTCTATAAGAATAGATAAAACTACACCAAAAATAGAATTAAACGGAGCAGCAAGTTCATCAGAAATAAATAATAGTAATAATGTAACAATACCAATAAAGATAACAGAAACAGCAAGTGGAATAAATAATTCTGAATTCACAGCATCAGATATAAGTGTATTAATAAATGGAACAACAGTAAATCCAAGTACAAAAACATTAACTTATAATAGTGTAAGTAATGGAGTATATAGTTATACACTTACTTTAAGTGGAATAACATTAAATGGTAAAGTAACATTAGAAATAGTAGCAGGTGCAGTAAAAGACATAGCAACAAACTCAAATGCAAAAACAACATTAGATCCAAGTATAACAGTATCTAATATATATACAATTTCTTTAAATGGAAATGGAGCAACAACGGTTGGAACACCAGCTATTTATGAAAAATATAATACTGGAATATATTTAGACAGTACTTTAACTAAAGCAATGACAACATCTACTAATCCAATACCAACAACACCATCAAGAAGCTATACAGTAAGTTTTAATGCAAATAATACAGGAATAACAATTCCAAGTGCAATAACAAAAAGTTATAGTTATTCAGGACATTATACAGCTGCAACAAATGGAACACAAATGATAAATGAAAATGGATATATAACAAGTTCATTTAAAAATACATCATATACAGCAAATGGTACATTATATGCACATTGGAAAGCAAAACCTAGTGTAACAATACCAGCAATATCAAAAACAGGATATACATGTTCATGGAATACAAGTGCTGATGGAAATGGAACAACATATAATGCAGGAGATGTAACAGATAAGTTAAATACACAAACATTATATGCAGTATGCAAAGCAAATTCATATACAGTATCATATAACTCAAATGGCGGATCAGGAACAATGACAAATGATACCGCAACATACAATAGTAATTTTATAACAAAGAAAAATACATTTGCAAAAACAGGATATACATTTAATGGATGGAATGAAAAATCAGATGGAACAGGAACAGTTTGGGGATTAACAACTTCGGGTGTTTACGAAAGTGGTAAATCTTTGAAGTGGACATATACAAAAAATATAACATTGTATGCACAATGGAAAGCAAATACAAATACAAAGTATGTTGTAAAACACTATAAACAAAAGTTAGATGGTACATATCCAAGTGAAGCAGACGATACAGACAACTTAACTGGTACAACAGATTCTAGTGTGTCACCAGCAGTTAAAGATGTAAAAAATAATTCTAATTATATAGGATTTACTGCACCAAGTGTACAAACTGTAACAATAGCAGCAGATGGAAGTACAGTAGTAACATATAAATATACAAGAAATAAATATACATATACATTAGGTAGTACAACAGGAATAACAACAACAGGAAGTACAGAAAGTGGAAGTTATTACTATGGAAGTACAATAACATTAAAAGCAACAGCAAATACTGGTTATACATTTAATGGATGGACAAGTAGTAATACAAATTTGGTTGCAAATCAGACAAATGCAAGTGCAACATTTACAATGCCAGTAGGTAACATAACAATGACACCAAGTGCTAGTTATACAAGTTATACAGTAACATATGATGCAACAACGAATGGAGGAAGTACAGCAAAACAAACAGCAAGTACTAAATATAAATCATTAGTAGATTTAACAAAAAAAGCTGAAAAATCAGGTTATAAATTTGTTGGATGGAATACAAATAAAGATGCAACTAGTGCACTTGCAAGTTATGAAATGCCAGCAAAAGATGTGACATTATATGCAATATATAGTAAAACATTAACAGCAACATTTAATTATTATAATTCTAAATCAGAAACAAGAACAGTAACAATATATAATAATGCTACTAGTGGAAGTATAACTTCACCAGCAGCATTAGGAACACCAAGTGGATATACATTTAGACATTATAGTACAAGTAATGTAGCTAATGCAGGTAAAACAATTGATGCAAATTCAGCAGTAGTATTAACAAGTAATCAAACAAAGGCTGAACAAACATACTATGCGTCATATCAAAAAAATGTAACAGCAAAAATTTACTATAGTACGTTAACAGCAAATGATTATATATATTCAGGAGCAAGTCAAACAAGTGTAGATGTAACAGCAGTAAAATATTTAGGATATACAGGAGTAGAAGTAGATTCAACTTATACAGTTCCAACTGCAGTAACATCAAGTACAGGAGGAGCATCAGCAGAAAAGTATATAGGTGTATCAAATAAGGTATCAGATGCAACTGTAATAACACCAACAACAGCAAATACAAGTTATTATGCAGTATATACAGAATCAATAACATTCCATTATTACAATGGAACAGCACACACAAAAACAACATTGACAAGAAGAATGTTAAGTAACGGAAGTAGTTATTCAAATTCACTAAGCGGTAGTGAACCAGTAGTAAGTAACTACGATGGTGCAAGTAAAACAGCATGGTCATATGATCCAAATCATTATGAATCGTCATATATAAGAACATCACTAGCAACGGGAACAAATAACTTATATGCAATATATACTAAATCTGTAACATCAACATTTAATTATTATGATGGAAGCAAGGCAGCAACTACGACAGTATCATCAAATAAATATTATGTGTCAAAAGATAGTGGAATAAATACATTTAATACAAATATAACAATACCAGATGCAGTAAAAGCAAATAGAGGATCATATACATATAGAGGAGTAAGTACAAATAATACTGCAAATGCAAGTGTAGTAACACCAACAACAGCTAATACAACTTATTATTCATCATATACATATGCTATAACAGCAAACTTTACAGCAAATGGAGGAACAGGAACAGGTCCATCAGCAGTAGTTGGAACAGGATATATGAATTATTCTGGTTCAAAAATTGGTATAAGTGTAGCAATGCCAAGTAATACATTCACAAGAAATGGTTATACATTTGGTGGATGGTATGATGCAATAGCAAATAAAACATATACTGCAGGAACAAGTGCTACAATTGATAGTTCAAGAAATTTTAATGCAACATGGAATGTTGTAACATATACAATTAAATATAATTTAAATGGAGGAACAGTTAGTGCTACTAATCCAACAAGTTATAAAGTAACAGATGCTGATATAACATTAAATAATCCTACAAAACAAGGATATACATTTACAGGATGGACAGGAACAGGATTAAGCGAATCAAGTAAAGCTGTAACTATTAAATCAGGTAGTTATGGTAATCGTGAATATACAGCAAACTATTCAATTAATCAATATTATTATGATGTTAATCCAGATTCAGGTATAAAATCATTTGATATAACAATAGATGGAAAAACAAGTAAAGAATTAAAAGATTATAATCAAAAACATAATTATGGAACAGAGGCAACAATAACAAATGTTGTTGCAAAACCAGGTTATACATATACAGGTTATAATACTACTGGAAGTATGACTATATTGACTGGAAGTACTAATTCAAACATAAAAACAAAATTAGGCGCAGGTAATGGATATATTGCATTAACAAGTACCGCAAAAACATTAAAATTTGATGCACAAACACTTGATCCTATAAAATATAGTACAACGCCACAAGCATTAGTATTTAAAGGTGCAAGTAATGGTACAGGAAGTTATAAATATGAGATTACTGCTGGAAATACAAATGGATATTTTAATATAAATGGTACAACAATAACAACAAGTGATAAAGTAATACCACCAGTAGGAACATATAAACTAACAGTTAAAGCAACAGATAATACAAGCTTAGTAACTGCAACAGCAGATATAACTATAGTAATAGAAAAAGCAAGTTCAACAAATCCAACATTAACAGCTTACTCAGGAACATATGATGGACAACAACATACAATTGGAGTAACAGGTGGAAGTGGTGGAACAATACAGTATAGTACAGATAATAAGACGTGGAGTACAACAAAACCAACAAGAACGTCACAAGGAACAACTACAGTATATGTAAAGGTAGTTGGAGATTCAAATCATACGGATACAAGTGTGATATCATCAACAATAACAATAAATTTTGCAACAATAACATATACAGCAAGTTCATATGAAGGTTTCTATGATGGAAATCAACATACAATAAGTGTAAGCGTAACAAAACCAACGAGTGGTGCAACAATAACATATTCGTTAACTGAAAATGGAACATATAGCGCAACAAAACCTACAGTAACAAATGCAACAACAACACCAGTTACGGTATATTTTAAAATATCAGCAAGTAATTACAATACAGTTTCTAGTAAAGCAACAATTACAATAAATAAAACTAATTCTGTTAGTCCAACATTAACTGCATATTCAGGAACGTATGATGGAAAATCACATACGATAGGTGTTACTGGCGGTTCTGGAGGAACAATTAAATATAGTACTGATCAAACAAATTGGAGTACAACTCTTCCAACAAGAACTGATGCAACAACAACACCGGTTACAGTATATGTAAAAGTATTCGGTGATGGAAATCACAAAGATACAAGTATAATATCTTCAACAATAACAATAAACAAAAAAACAGATGTTATTACTATGTCTTCTATAAGTACAAATTATACGGGCAGAGAAGTAGAGGCAACTGCAACAGCAGAAAGCAAAACGACAATAACATATACATATTATAATGGTACAACATGCTCTGGAACAGCATTATCAAGTGCACCAGTAAATGTTGGTGATTATAGTGTAAAGGCAACAAGTGCAGGAAATAATAATTATAAATCAAATAGTGCTTGTGCAACAATAAAGATAAGTAATACAAATAATCCAACAACAGTTTCTGCTGTAACAGGATTAAAATATGGCTCAACTGGTAATCTTGTAACAACAAGTAATGTACAAGGAACAATATATTATTCAATAGGAACAGAATTAACAAGTTCAAATTATAAAACAAGTGGTAGTACAAGTATTCCAACAGCGTCAGGTAAAAATGCGGGTACATATAAAGTTTATTACTATGTTGATGCAACAGAAACAAATTACGAGTCAACAAAAGGTGGTCCAGTAAGTGTAACAATAGGTAAAGCACCTGGTAGTATAAGTTATGCAACAAAGAGTGTTACGAAAGATTATGGTAATGCTTCATTTGTAAATACATTAACAAAAACAGGTGATGGAATAGTTGGTTATTCGTCAAGTAACACTGGAGTTGCAACAATAGATGCGTCTGGAAGAGTAACAATAATAGCTGCAGGTACAACAACAATAACAGCAAAAGTAACAGATGGAACAAATTATACATATTCAACAAAAACAGCAACATATACACTAGTAGTTAATAAGATTGAAAATACTGCAAAAGTATCACCAGTAACAGGAATAATATATGGTGAAGAAAAATCTATGGTAAGTACTACTGGTGTACAAGGAACAATATATTATTCAGTTGGAACAGTTCTTACTGAATCAAATTATTTATCAGTAGGTAGTGTGACTATTCCAACATCGAAGGGAAGAAATGCAGGAACATATAATATATATTATTATGTAACAGGTAATAGTAACTATAAAGTTGTCTCAAATAATTCATCTAATCCTGTAGCAGTCGTTATAGGAAAGAAACAAGATGTAGTAAGTATAACAGAAAAGAGTGCAACATATACAGGAAGTGCAATAGGAGCAAATACAGCGACAGCAACAAGTGGAACAGGAATAACATATACATACTATAGTAGTCAAGATTGTAGTGGAACAGCGTTAAGTGGAGCACCAATAAATAAAGGAAATTATAGTGTAAAAGCAACAAGTGCAGGAAATAGTAATTATACATCAGGAAGTAAATGTGTAAAACATACAATAGATTTTGGAACACCAACAATAAGTTTGGGAGATACAACAAAGACATATACAGGAAGTCCAATAACATCAGTAGGAGCAATAGGAAAGAATCCAAATGGAAGTAGTGTAAGTTTAAATTATACATATACATACTATAATGGAACTACATGTAGTGGAACAGCAATAAGTGCGCCAGTAAATTATAATGCGAATAACTATAGTGTAAAAGCAACAAGTACAGCAACAAGTAACTTAAAGAGCGCAACAAGTAACTGTGCGAAATTAACAATAAATAAAGCAGCAGCAACAAATCCAACATTAACAGCATATTCAGGAACATATGATGGACAAGCTCATACAATTGGAGTAACAGGTGGAAATGGTGGAACAATACAATACAGTACGGATAATAAAACATGGAGTACAACAAAAACAACAAGAACAGATGTAGGAACAACAACAGTATATGTAAAAGTAGTAGGAGATTCAAATCATACAGATACAAATTCTATATCATCAACAATAACAATAAAAGCACAACAATTATCTAATCCAACAAATATGAAGATTTCAACAGCAGGAATAGTTACGTGGGATTCTGTACCAAATGCTACTAAATATCAAATTAGTATTGATGGAACAAATTGGACAGATGCTACTTCTGGAGTTGATTATTTAAGTAAAATAATTGCATCAACAGGAACAAGAACAGTTTATGTTAAAGCAATAGGAACTGGTAATTATGCAACTGGAAGTGCAGGATCTAAATCAGTTACAGTATATGCAGTTAATTTTTCAAGTAATTCAACAACTATGGGTACTGTTGATACAAGTAGTTATAATGTTATAAATGGTACAACATATGCGTCAAACTCAAATAAATTATCATTAAATGGAATAACAACAGGAACAACATCAAAAACATTAAAGACAGTAACTGCAACAGCCAAAACAAATTACGTATTTAAAAATTGGTCTTCATCAAGTGGTACTGTATCTTCAAATATAACAATAACAGCTAATTTTACTGGTGCTGAATATACAATAACATTAAATGGAAATGGTGCATCAACTGCAGGAACAAGTGCAATATATGAAAGATATGCAAGCGGAATATATTTAGATAGCGGAATAAATAGTAAACAAATGACTACGAGCGCAAATCCAATAACAAAACCATCAAAAAGTTCATATACGGTAACTTATGATGCTAATAATACAGGAGTTACAGTATCAAATGCTACTTTTACTCCATCGTTTAATGGATACTATACTGCAACATCTAGTGGAACGCAAATGATAAATAATAGTGGTTATATAACAAGCAATTTAACAAATACAAAATATACAGCTAATACGACATTGTATGCACAATGGAATCATGGTTATAAATTATCATCGGTATCTAAAACAGGCTATACATGCTCATGGAATACAAAATCAGATGGAACAGGAACAAAGTATAGTTCAGGTGCGACTGTATCAATAACAGCCAATACCACTTATTATGCTATATGTAATGCTAATGAATATACAGTTGAATTTGTTGGCAATGGAGGTACATCAAGTTCTTCAAGTATGAATGTAACATATGGTAAAGCATATGGAACTCTTCCAAAAGCTACTAGAGCTAATAATGGTAATATAAAATATACATTTGAAGGTTGGTATACAGCAGCAACTGGTGGAGAAAAAGAAAAAGTAACAAAAATAGAAAGTACTACAACATATAATACTGCAGGTAATCAAACATTATATGCACACTGGTTATCATCACCTATAATAAAAGGTGGAACATCCGAAGTTTGGAGTGGTAGTTCAATTGAAATATTACTTGATACACCAAGTAAGAGTGATACATCTGATACAATTAAATATCAATATTATCTATCTACAAGTCAAACAGAACAAGTAGGAGGTACTTGGATTGATGTTACTAGTGTTGATGGTGGTGTAGCAATATATGAAAATGGTAAACATTACATATTTTATAGAGCGATAAATGTTAATCGTGATATAAGTAGTGTATCAAACTATAACACATTATTAATCGATTCAGTTACTCCTTCGGTAACATTGAGTGCTTATCATAGAGGAAATGGACAAAAGATTGAATCGGATCAATGGACTAATGCTGGATTAAGATTTGAATTTGGTGATTTAACTGCAGGTCCAAGTGGAGCAACAATTTATTATTGCATCTCTGACTCTATTTCATGTATACCAAATAAAGTTGCATCACCAAATCAAGCAGTTACGGATTCTACTTTAGATAATAAAACTGGTGTATATAAATTTATTTATCAAGTATCAAGTAATGCAGGTGTTGATTCTAAAACATTTACATTTATTGCAAAAGTAGATACAACAGCACCAACAATGAAAGGTGTAATTACGTCACTTAAAGATAGCTCAACATTAGCAACTTTAACAAATTCAAGTACTTCATATGTTGATTCAACATGGAGAAATTACGGTTATACTATTAATTTATCTGGAACAACAGATGGAGAATCAGGTATAGCAAAAATAGAAAAGTATACAAATGCTAATAATCTTGGAAGAAGTGATACTGATTATAAATCAAATCTTGTTTCAGGAGATATAACAAGTACAAAAATATATACTGAAAAGGCTAATGGAGCAAAATACGCGAAATATGTAGCAACAGATAATGCAGGGAATAAAGCAACATTTATTGTTGAAGTATTAATAGACACTGAAGGTCCAACAATGAAGGGTGTAATAACATCATTAAAGGATAGTTCAACGTTAGCAACTTTAACAAATTCAAGTACTTCGTATGTTGATTCATCATGGAAAAATTATGGTTATAAGATTACTTTGTCAGGAACAGATTCATTATCAGGAATTTCAAAAATAACAAAATATACAAATGCTAATAATTTAAAGAAAACGGATTCAAATTATAAATCAAATCTTGTTTCAGGAGATATAACAAGTACAAAAACACATAGTGAAAGTGCTGATGGAGCAAAATATGCGAAATTTGTAGCAACTGATAAAGCAGGAAATACAACAACATTTACTGTTGAGGTATTAATAGATACTGTTGCGCCAAATCCAGTAATCAAGCTATATAAAGCTAATTCGGATGAGAAAAAAACGGGTAGTGTATTGAAAACAATAGATACTTCAGTTAATACAGCTATAAATTCATGGACTAATTATAGACATTATTTTGATTTAAGTAGTTCAACAGATAGTTTATCAGGAATTAAAGAAATGAAGATGCAAATAAATGATTATGGAATATTTGCAACAGGAAATACAGCAGCAGGTACAACTGATTTAGTAACAACTTATGATTTTAGTACTAATAAATATATAGTTGTTGGACATTCTGGTAATAGATATATTAGATTTACGATAAGAGATAAGGCAGGAAATTCTGTGGTTAGAAATATAAGAGTATATATAGATTTAGAAGATCCGGTATTATCATCGCCAAAAATTGCAGATAGATTTTCATCATCAACAACACTAACATATTCATGTGATGATGCTATGTCCGGTTTTCAACCATTCGGAAAATCAGATCCAAAGGCTGTTGAAAGCGTGATTACAGAATTAAAAATAAAAAGCTCAAGTTCACCGGTAACAATACAATGTAAGGATACAGCAGGTAATACATCTACATCTAAAACATACAGATGGGGTGCTAATTCAGTATGTGGTAAAAATTCTTCGGGTGGTAACAAAACTTGTTGGCATCAATAATATGTAAAAAGAATTGTTATTTAAAACAATTCTTTTTTTTGTTGCATAAAAAAACTATTAACAATTACGTTAATAGTCTTTTTTTAGTCTACTAATGGATTACCTTCTGCATCAGTATTAATGCTTCCAGTAAGAATCATAATACCTTCAATAAGTCCCCAAATAGCACCAAATCCACAAGTGAATAGAGTTACAAATATTTGAGCAATACCTTTACCAGTATAACCTAAATAAAAGTTATGTATACCCCAACCACCAAGGAATATACCAAGTAAACCAGCAGCCATTTTAGATTTACCAGCTGGTTTAGTGTTTGTTACAGTTGTATTTACTTGTTCAGTACTTTCTTCTGTATTACCACAGTTACTGCAGAAGTTTTCTCCTTCTTTAATTTCTGTACCACATTTTGGACAAAATTTAGCCATTTTAACACCTCCATTACTACAATAATATCATAAATAATCTTATAAATAAATAGTTTAATTTATTTTTGTTGGAATAAGATAATTAAATAATGATATATTTCTTAAAAACATATAAATAAAAAGTATTATTACTAAAATTATTAATAATTTTAATGATGGTTTTTTAATATTACCATATCTAATATATAAATATACTTGATATATAAAATATGGAATAAATATTATAAAAAGTATAAAGAAAAGCGGATTATATCTAAATGCTTGATAAAATTTTAGATTTATAATAGATTCTATCATTCTTGTAAATCCACATCCAGCACAATAGATATTAAAAAGTTCTCTATATATACATTTATAATTTATTAGTTTAAGAAATAATAAGATTAAAACTAATGTTATTATTAATGTAAAAATATTTACTATTCTTTTTTTCATATTTTAATATAATTCAGCTGCATATCCAAAAATAAACATAATAACATATAAAACTATGAATACTATAAACATTATTGAGTTAATAATTATACCTGCGATTGCTAGTCCTTTACCGTCTTTACCATTTTTATTACAATTTACAAGCCCTATAATTGAGAAGATTAATCCTAGTGTTGATGTAGAACCACAACATAAAAATGAAACGATTGATAGAACAAATCCTGCAACTGCCAATCCGTCTGTTTTACTTTTTTCTTTTACTGTTACTACAGTTTGTACATTATTATTTATTGCTTTCCCACAGTTTCCACATACGTTATCATTTTCTTCAACTTCTTTTCCACAGTAAACGCAAAATTTAGCCATATTATCCCTCCTTATGTATGTATAATATCATAAAAATTTTTATAAATAAATGTTTTTGTGATATTATTTACTTTTCTTTTTAATTATAGTAAAATTAAAGTAATAATAGAGGTGCGAAAATGGATATAAAGAAAATTTTTAAGAGTAAAAAAATAATATTACTCGTTATTGTTTTTATAGTTTTAATAGTAGGTACAATTATTTTTATAAATAGTAAAAATGATGGTATGGAAAATGTAAAGGGATTAAATATTTATTATAAGGTTTATACAGAAGAAAAAGGGCTAAGTAAATGGTATAAAAATGGATTATCAAATTCTAATAAAAATTATAATATCAAAAATATAAAGATTAAACTTAAAGATACTGATGAATATTCTTTTTCTATTTACAATGAAGATAATGGTTGGGTAGATGGAGATAATTTAAAAAATCAAGATATAAATGCAATAAAAGTATCTTTATTTGGATCAATGAGAAAAAAGTATTCTATTTGTTATAGAGTATATAATGATAAAAATAAATGGCTTAATTGGTCATGTGATAATGAAATAAATGGAAACAAGGAAGTTAATATAAAATCTATTCAAATGAAATTAATTCCTAAGAATGCTGTAAAAAATGAATACTTAAAAGATTATGTAGATAATAATGATAGAAAAAATTATAATTTTGAATAGGAGTGGTTTATATGAAAAATAAGAAAAAATATATCTTTATAATATTAACTATTTTGGTATTATTTTTATTGTCAGATTTTTTAGTTCACATTGTGATAAACAGATCTTTTGGTAAGGAAAAGACTGAAAGTAAGATTGGACATACTCTTCCAATTGTTTATACTATAATGGATGAAAAAAATACTCCAGATAATTTAACAAGTACTGAGGCAACAAGCAAATATGAAAATGATATATTATATTCAACAGTTGGATATGTTGAATTAAATGAACAAGGTGAATATTATATTGCAAAATTAGATAATGTTAATCCTTTGATTATAAAAAATATTGCAAGCTTTGGTTTTGCTTATAATGATATAACAGGTACTGTAATTGAAGATGCTTCTATGGATTCAAGCAAACAAATAAAAGTTCCTAAGAAATATTATGAAAAATTTGAGAAGGGTGATAAAGAGCCTATTAAAATGCAAATTGTTACTAGAGTAACCAAAGATGATTTAAGTAATATTAAAATAGAGTATAAAAAAGGAAATAAAAGTAAAACACTTACAAGAAATGGTAATGATGTTACAACTTCTTTTTCTGTAATGAAACCTAATGTTGGTAAAATATACACAAAAGATGATATAGCAATTTATATAAATGAATCAACAAAAAGTGTATTTAAGGATAAATATTTTTGGGATTCTAGTTCAGGAACAATAAATTTAAATATAAATCCAGTATTGATTAATAAAATTACTGTAAAAGTTAAGAAAAAAAGTTTGATTGAAAAAATAATTGATATAAAAAATATATTTGCTGAAACTGCAACATATGATAATATGGCATCTTCTGGTGAACTTAAAAGTGCTCCAAATTTAAAAGATGGGGAAACACTAAAGTTTGATAAAGTTGATACATGGTATTTTTGGCCAAGTTGTCAAGAAAACAATGCTTGTCAATATCCTACTGAAGTTAATGATGCTTGGAAAAAAGCAGATAACTATTTATATAGTGATTGTAATAGCTCAAATTGTACATTAAGTTCATCAGAATATGAAGATTTTGTAATTAGATTAACTGAATCAACTAGTAATAAAATATTGTTTAAGGGTACTATATATGCTGCATTATTCTGTAATGATCATAATAACAGTGCATCAAAAGATAATGTACAGGGTAGTTTCAATATACAGGTTATTAAAATTGATAATACCAAGAAGTATATTATTTTGAAATTTACCGGTGGAGAACAGGCATGGCAAGGAGGTCAAACTCCAGGTGGTGTATTAAAATTTACTTGGAGTGCTGAAGAAAAAGGAAAAATTGCAGTAGCGAAAGAATTAAAAGGTATTGGTAATAAAAAATTAGATGGAGAACGATTTAGAGTTACTTTGTATTCAGGAAAAGATTGTAAATCAGGAAATGCAATTAGTAGTAAGATTTTTTTCTCAGGTGATCAAACGGTTTGGAAAAATTTAAAATTTGGTAATTATTCAGTAAAAGAAACTACTTGTAATGAAAATAAATATTATTGTGATACAACATGTAAAAATATAACACTAGATGAGAGTGATTGTGATAAGAATGGTGAAAATTGTATTGAAAAAACCCTTGTTAAGTCACCAGTTTCAAATGCTAAAAAATATTATTGTTATCGCGCAAAAAAGACTGATAAGGATAATACATCATGTGCACTTGCAAATGCTGAATTAGAATTATATAATAAAAATTTAACTATATGTGAAAATAACATTTGTTCTCTAGGTGGTTTTAGTGATACAAAAATAACAGATAAAACTGGAAAAGTTGTATTTACTAATTTGGAGTATGCAAGTTATAAATTAAGAGAAAATGGTGGAACTAATACAGATCCTTTAAGATTGAATTCATCATGTGATTCAAACAAAATGAATGAATATTGGAATGATAGTAATGAAAAAACTATTAAAGCAAGTGATTTAACTCTTATGACAAGAAATAGTAAAGGTGAATATACATGTCCAACATCAGATGCAGAACTTGTTAAAGATACACATGTAACATATTGTGCAAAGGTTATGAAAATAGATATGATTACAGGTGAGCCACTTAAAAATGCTACGTTTACTGCATATTATTCTGAAAATGGTAGTACTTTTGGTACTGCAACAACAGATAAAACTGGAGTAGCAACATTCTACTTTGGAGCAAAGTATAATAATGGTTCTTACTATATAAAGGAAACTAGTGCACCAGAAGGTTATGCACTTAATACACAAGGAATGGACGTACAGGTTTATCAAATGGAAAAAGGTGATTCTAATTGTACTGCACCTTCGAATAATTTTGTATATGAAGATCAAAAATTAGTTATAAGCTGGTTTAAAGTTTCAGAACGTGGAGATTATCCAGTACCAAAAGCAAAATTTACAGTTAGTAAGAATGGTGTAAATATTCATCATACTGCTGAAAAACAACAATATATGAATGGAAACTGTTATGTATATTCAACAAATGCTAATGATTCTACTACATTTGAATCTGATCAAGATGGACCGGTTTGTGTAATTGGTGTTCCATCAGGAGAATATTTGGTTACTGAAACAAGTTCAATACCATCACATACAATGGGTGCAAAAAATACTCTTAAAGTAAAAACAAGTACTGAGGTTAGTAATAACATAACTGATTCTAATAAAATAGTAAACTATCCAACAGTATTTGAATTTACAAAAACAGTTTCTTCTGGTGATGAGGAAAATGTAAAAATAATAGTTAATGGAAAAGAAAAAACACTTAAAGATTTAACTACAGAAGAATTAAAATTATTAGAATTTAATGTTACTGATAAGGATAATAAAGTTCTTTCATTTGTATTAGAAAATGGTGTTTACGAATATGCTGGAAATACGATAGATGGTCCAGAAGGAACACCAACAACAGCATTACATCTTGATAATAATAGAAAAATAACAATTAAGCATTTACCTAAAGGAACATATTATATAAAAGAAAAGAATAATAAGACATGTAACGCATCATCAAATTCTAATGATTGCATAGGTTATTATTATCCAAGTTATACAAGTGATAGCAGTTATAAATTTACTATAACTGAATGTTCAAGTTCAAATGCAACATCATGTACTACACATGTTTCATCAAAACAAACTTTAGAAAATAAACCAACAGAAATAACATTTACTAAGAAAGATTTCTATAGTTATTATGATACGGCTGATAAAAATAAGAGTGATTCAAATGTTACATTTGAAAATGATAAAGAAAGAAATGATTTTGATAAAATCGTATTTAAAATAAAAGATTCAAGTGGTAAATACTTAACACTTAAGAAAGTAAGAGATGTGGGAGATTGTAGTACTGACAGCAGTTATAGTGAATATAGATATGTAAAATCTGATCAAACAGATACAAATGGTACTGAATTACATACATGTGGTGGACACATAAAGATAACAAATTTATGTAGAGGTAATGAATATACTGTAGAAGAAGTTAGTGTTCCAGATGGATCTGTGTATGTTAAAGAAAATACAGAATCAACACCAACATCTGTTAAATATAAAATACCTTGTACTGAAGGTGATACAACTCAAAGCTCAACAACAAATTTAATTAGTGATAAACCAACAAGAGTTAGATTTGAAAAACGTGATTCAAAATATAATTATTTAATACAAGATGAAACAACAACTTTTGAAGTATATAAATGCGCTAAAGGAACAGAATGTCATCCAGCAGATTATGTAACAAAAGAAGAAAGAGAAAAAAATGGTATGACACTTGTTAAATTTAATCCAAGAGCAGTTATAACTGGTGATGAAGAAGATTCAACAGATGCAGAAGGATTACAAGGTGTTGAAGTATATAGAAAAATAAGTGATAGCGATGTTTCAAAAGGACAAAAATATGAAACAAGTTTACATCCATATAATGGAATATTAGTACTAAGATACTTAGAATCAAATTATAGATATGTATTACTTGAAACAGTCGCACCTAAAAATTATTCTCTTCCAAGTGGAAGAAATGCTGAAACTAGTTTCACAGTTACAAATACAACTGTAAAAGTTGATGAAGTGGATGTACCAAATAAACCAACATCATTAATAATTAGAAAATATTCAGATACTGGTGAATTACTTCCAGGCGCAGAATTTAAAATATATGAAGGAAAAACATGTGATGCTAATTTATCTGCTATGAACCAACCTAAAACATTATTAAAATTAAAAACAATTAGAGATGGTGTATATGAAAATAGACCAACTAAGGATACAGATACAATTCTTACATGTACAGATAGAGATGGAGAAAAATGTTCTGAAATAAATACAAAATTAACTTATAAAGATTATGCAGATTCATGGGCTAATTTTGATGAAACGTTAAATACTGAAAAGAACAAGGTTGAAATAAAACAAGGTGAAGCATTAATTCAATATTTAGAATATAATCATTGTTATATTATTGAAGAAGTAAAGGCTCCAAAAGGATATTCTTTACCAAAGAATGAAGAAGATAGATATACAATGGTTACAATTCCAAAGAATACTGAATATGCATCTGATACATATAAGACATTAATAAATAAACCAACACCATTTACATTCTATAAATATGATGAATATAACAATTTATTAGATGGTGCAGAATTTAAACTTCAAAAGTTAGATGATAATAAAAAATATCATGATATAACAGTAACTAGAGAAGAAACAGAAACTGGAGTATATTATAAAGCTGATGAATCAAGTGATAATAAAATAATAACAACAGTAAATGGTAGTGCTACAGTATACTACTTAGAAGAAGGACAATATAGAATAGTAGAAGTAACACCTGCTCCAGGAAAAGAATTAGGTAAAAATCCAAATATAGCAACATTCTTTGTTGATAGTAGTGGAAATGTATACGGTAATTCAATAATAGTAAATAAATCAAAAACAGAAAAAATAGAAGTAAAATCAAGTGCAAGTGCTGAACTTGTTGTAAGTATACAAACTGGTCAAAAAGTAATAAGATATGGTTTAATAATCGCAACAATCGCATCAGTAATAATAGCACTTATGATAATGTTAAGAATGTATAAGAAACAATCAGAGTAAAGGAGAATAAAGTTAAATGGCTAATAAAAAAAAGAATAAAAAGACCTTAGAACAAGAATTAAAAAGAGATAAAATAATGCTTTTAATTACATCTATAATAATAGTGATATTATTATCTCTATTAATCGTTTCAAGAAATTATAGAGACTTTAGTTTAGTAAATTTAAAAACTAATAATAAAACAATATTCTCTGTTTCTGATTTGAAAATTAATGATTTAAAATATGGTGATAAAGAAGAAGAAATAAGAAAATCACTAGGAACTCCAAATAAAGAAAAAAATATTACTAAAGATAAGTATAGTTATAAAGAGCTAATTTATGATGGATTAACAGTTACATTAAAAGAGTTTTATAATGATTATATGCTTGTTGGAGTAAAAGTTACAAGCAATAAATATGATGTTGCTAGAAATATTAAAGTAAATGATTCAATAACAAAAACTATGAAAAAGTTTAAAGTTCAAAATAAAAAAGGAACATACATGTATGGTAACTATACATATAAAGCATTATCTGATGATGAAATAACTGAAACAATATATTTTGGTGCTAGAAATTCGTCTAAAGTTTTATATGTAAATAAAGATGCAGCTGTTAATAATGAAAAATCTAACATATCAAAATTAAATATATATTATAAATTAGGTAAGATAACAAAGATAGAATGGAGTTATGATTTTGAATAAGGATGGACTATAAAAAGTTCATCTTTTTATTAGTAAAATGTTTGTTAAAGAAACACTTTTTATAGCGTATATATTGAAAAAAATGGTACTTGTTGATATAATTAACTTAAGAAAATAGGTGAGTATATGAAGTTAAATTTTAAGAGCAAGAAAGTGCAAATTATTTGTGTTTTAATTGTGGTTTTACTTGTTGCTAGTTTTTTTGTATATGGTAAATTAGCAAGTGCTGATACAGCAGCAAACAAAGTAGCAATAAAGCAAGTAAAATTAAGTAAAATAGAAACAGGAACTAGTAATTTTGATTCAAGCGATGGTCTTGATTATTCTAATCAAGATTCATATTCAAGTATTACAGGATATATTCCAGGAAATGATAATAATTCTAAAAATAGAATAGTTAGATCATTTGATACATTATCTTATAATTTTGACTATACAATTATGAGTAAAGATGGAAGCAATGATTATGAAGAAAGAACAGTTGATATAAAAGTAACTATTCCAGAAAGTATATCAAAGTATGTTTCATTTACAAAAGATGGTATAGTAGGTGAAACATCACATACATATTCATTTAATGGTATAGATACTTATGGAAATTTTAATTCTAAAATAACTTTATATGTTTTAGGGGCACCTAATGGAACTAAAATAAGTCCAAAGTTTGAAATACAAGAAAGTACTAATACAGATTCGAATTATATGGTTAATTTAGGAAGTATTTCATTTGATACTGAAAAGGTTAATTATGAATATGATAGTGAAAAAACAAATAAATATAGTGATAAAAGTTTAACAACAGGTTTTTATAACTATATGCCAACAATAGTATCTTCAAAAGAAGCAGATTATGATGTAAATTTAATAGGTCAAACAACAGAGGGACAAAAGACAACATATAATAATGTAACAGGCAGATACTTAAGTTATGTATTGGGTATTAAAATTTTAGGAAATGATTCGAAAGGAATCAAAGGTCTTACAATGCCAGATGGTTCTGATATAACATTTAGTATAAGTGCATCACAAAATGGAAATACGAAAACAGTTAATATAGATGATTCATGGATTAGATTGTATGGTTCAAATAATGTATCTGGAATAGAACCTATTGCTGTCTCAAATCCATATAGTACAAATTCAACTGATGCAAGTAAACTTGTTAAAAATCCTGGTGAAATAAAGGTTACAAAAAATGATTCAGGATATAATGCAGTTATAAGTGGTTATAAAATAAATTATACAGGTGCAAGTGTAAATGCAGATGGTACAAAGATATCTAATAAAGATCATTATATTGGTACATATGCAGTAACAGTATTCTCACCAAGAACAGATGCTGATGGTAAAAATGATATAGTAACAAGTCTTAATGTAAAAAATGTAAAAATAAAAGATGTAAGTGGTTCAGAAATAACTCTTTCAAATTATTCGGCAAATGCAACTAATAAATATTATGAAGTAAAAGATTATTCTTTAACTGGTGAATTTTATGATAGTGCAAGTAATAAAATTGCTAGTAAAGAAAGTGGAACAGGTGCTGTATCTAAAGGTGAAAATGTTACATATAAAACAACATTTAATTATAAGAAAACAATGTCAGATCAAGGATTAAAAGAAGTAATAAAAGTAGACCCAGATGCATATAGAGTAATGCAAAATGGAGATAAAGATATTAAGATAACTGTTGAAGGCACTGGTGATAAAAAATTGTCACAAGATGATTTTGAGATTACTTATTTAACAGGAAGTTTTGATAATTCAAATTATAAAGTAGAAGTAAAAACAAATGTAAGCAAGGAAGATTCATCTATTATAACAAGTGCATGTTCAAAATCTATTAGTTCATATACTAAAGATCAAATAATGAATATATATGGTGGTCCTTGCATTAAAGCAAATGATGGAGTAGAACAAACATTTAAAAAGATATCAGATGCTAGAACAAGTGATAATAATGAGATTCCAATAACTAAGATAGTTATTCAAACTAAAAAAGGTGTTAAACTTCCAGATTCTGCAAAGGTTACTGTTGAAGTACTTTTAAGAGTAAGAAATGTAAGTGATTTAACTAAAACATATCAAGCAACTGTAGTTGCAAGTTCATCAGATTATGATGATGTACTTACTTATTATGCACCAAGAGTTACAAATGATGAAAATAGTATAACAAGTCCTAATAACTATATAAAAACAGTATATAATGGAAATACTATAGCAAGTAAAAGTTCTAATGCTTGGGGTGATTCATTAAAAATTGTTAATTTCACTTCTAGAGAAGAAATAACAGTAAAAAATAAAAATTCTGATGGTAGTATTAAAACTAACTATGATGTTTCTAAAAATGATACATTACTATATAATATAAAAACAACAATAACTGATGAAAATGAAAGAGTTGGTGCTGATGATACATGGTACATCAATCATTTAAAAGTTATAGTAACAATTCCAGAAGGAATTAATTATGTTCCAGATAAAGATCTTGGAACACCAGAAGTTACATATGAAAATAATACTACAAAATTAATTTATACACTTCCATATACTAAACCTAATATGAAGATTGATGAAATTAATTTTAAGGCAACATTATCTCCAAAAATTAAAGGTAATGGAGTACCTTTAACAGTAACAAGTACTGTAGAAGCAATAAATGTTAACAATGAAAAAGATACAAGTTATTTTAGTTATTTAACAGGTAGTTTTACAATTTATGCCACAGGTATAGAAAATGTAATTGTTACACAAAAAATTGGTGAAAATGGATCCAAAGTAGAAAAGAATAGTGAGTTTAGTTATATATTAGATATATATAATAATACAAATAAAAATTTAACTGATTATGCTATACTTGATATTTTACCAAGTAAAGGTGATAGAAATGGTTCTGATTTTAATGGTACATATAAGGCAAAAATAGAACTTCCAAGTACTATGGGAAATGCCAAAGTATATTGTTCAAATCAAGAATATAGTAAGTTAAATAATGAAGTATTAGATTCAAATAATGAATTTAAAGAATGTAATTTAGATGATTATACAGAAGTAACTGCAATAAAAATAATAAATATAAACTTAGAAGCAAATAAGGCAGCAGATAGTATTAAGGTTACATTAAAACCAGAAAATAATAATTATTCTGATAAATATGTAAATTCATTTGTTGGTGCTTCTAAAACATATACTCAAAATGAATCAAATAAGATAGAAGCAAGTGTAATAAGTAGAAATATTTCTGGTAGAGTATTCATTGATAATAATGAAAATGGTATAGAAGATGATGGAGATACTTATTATAAAGATATGCCAGTTACTTTATATAAACTTGATTCAGATAATAATATGAAGAAAATTAGTGATGCAACTACAGATAAAGATGGTAAATATATGTTTAAAGATTTAGATGTAGGAAGATATAAAATAAGAGCAAACTATAATAGTTCTTTATATGATTTAACACTTAGATATGCAACAGAAGATACAACTAAAGATTCTGATGGATATAAAGTAGATGATAATATTATTGAAATAAGTAATAAAAGAACTCCAGATGAATCTGATGGTATAAGAGTCACAAGAGAAATTGAATCAATAAAAGATATGAATATAGGGTTAATTTCTAGAAAAACATTTGGATTTGATATAAAGAAATATATAACAAGAATTGATTTAAATTATAATAATACTTTAAATACACTTAATTATGATAATCAAACTAAGGTTTTACTAAGTGTTAGAAATAGTTTAAGAGCAACTGCAAAAGTATATTATGGAATTGAAATAACAAATAATTCTACATCATCTGGATATGTAAAATTGATAAATGAAGATATTCCTGTTGGACTTACATTTAATTCAAGTGATGAACTTAATAAAGATTGGTTCTATTCTGATGGTGAAATTAGAAGTATTGCACTAGAAAATGATTTAATTAATCCTGGTGAAAAAAGATATTTAACAATAGCGCTTGATATGCCTTCACAAACTGAAGCAAGAACATTTATTAATACAGTAACTCTTCTTGAAGTTGAAAAGAAGGAAGATGAAATAGAATCAACAGATGCAACTGTCACTTCAAATACATATAAAGTTGGAGAAGCAGTAAGATATGCAGGTATTGATTTCCATGTTATAAATACTGTGGATAAAGATAATGAACAAATATTAACTTTACTTGCTGATTCGAAAACTGTAAGTAAGAAGATGGGACATATGAATTCTGGTAGTTCAGTATACAGATGGAGCGATTCAGAAATTAATAAATATATAAATAATAGTTTTATTAATGAAAATTCATTAAATTTACCAATACTTGTTGATACTAGTGTTTGTGATGATGCATCTCGATTACAAAGCGCATCATATGGTGGAACATTAATAAGTGAAGGAAAATGTGTTTCAAATATGTATAATACTTATAAGGTAAGATTATTAACTGAAAATGAATATAATAGTTTAAAACAATCTAATAACTCTGATTTATCATGGTTATATGGTAGTAGTGATTTCTGGTTAATGAATTCAGTTTATAAAGAACAAAAACATGATTCATATGGAAATATAACATCAGATACAGATGTTAAAAACTATGCTAAATATGTTAATAAAACAAATTCTACAGTTCAAAATGCAACTGTTAATACTGCAAAAGAAGTTAGACCAGTTATTACAGTTTCAAGTAAGAATATAATTCCAGAATAAAAGGAAATAATGTAAAAATTATTTCCTTTTTTTTCTATTCCATTTTCATTTCAAATAAGATATCTCTAAGTTCTGTAGCTCTTTCAAAGTCTAATTCTTTAGCAGCTTCCATCATTTCTTTTTCAATTTTTTCCATCATCTTTTGTTTATCTTTTTTATTATATGCTTTACTAATTTCTTTGTTTTTACTAGTATCTGTATTTTTAATTACATCTCTAATTTCTTTCTTTATAGTAGTTGGTGTAATATTATGTTCTTTATTATAGGCAATTTGAATAGTCCTTCTTCTTTCGGTTTCTTTAATTGCCTTTTCCATAGCATCACTAATAGTATCAGCATACATTATTACGTGACCACTTGCATTTCTTGCAGCTCTTCCTATAGTTTGTATTAAACTTCTTTCACTTCTTAAGAAGCCTTGTTTATCTGCATCTAGTATTGCAATAAGTGATACCTCAGGTATATCTATTCCTTCTCTTAAAAGGTTAACACCTACAACAACATCATATTTACCAAGTCTTAAATCACGAACTATTTCCATTCTTTCTAAAGTTTTAATTTCATTATGAAGGAATGCAACTTTTATATTCGCACCTTTTAAATAATTAGTAAGTTCTTCACTCATTCTAATTGTTAAAGTAGTAACAAGTGTTCTTTCATTTTTTTCTATTCTATTTTGTATTTGTTCTATTAAGTCATCTATTTGATTTTGTGATGGTTTTACTTCAATTGTTGGATCAAGTAAACCTGTAGGTCTTATTATTTGTTCAGCAAACTTATTATGTACTTTTTCTAGTTCATAATCTCCAGGAGTTGCGGATACATATATAACTTCATTAATTTTTTTCTCAAATTCATCAAATTTTAAAGGTCTATTATCAAGTGCACTTGGAAGTCTAAAACCATATTCAACAAGGACACTTTTTCTCATTCTATCTCCGTTATACATTGCACGAACTTGTGGAAGAGTTACATGAGATTCATCGATAACCATTAAATAATCATCAGGAAAGAAATCAAGTAGTGTAGTAGGAGTTTCTCCTTCTTTTCTAAATGCTAAATGTCTACTATAGTTTTCTATACCTTTACAAAAACCAGTTTCTTCCATCATTTCAATATCATAATTAGTTCTTTGCTCTAGTCTTTGTAATTCTAATAATTTATTGTTTGCTTTAAAGTATGCGAGTCTTTCTCTTAATTCTTCTTTTATATTTTTAACAGCCAATTTTAATTTGTCTTCACTTGTAACAAAGTGCGATGCTGCAAATATTGTTATTGTTTGTTTTTGAGAGATAACTGCGCCTGTTGTAGTATCAAATTCAATTAATTTTTCAACTTCATCTCCAAACAAATCTATTCTGTATGCAGTTGTTCTAGAGTAAGCAGGTACTACTTCAATAGTATCACCTTTAGTTCTAAATGTTCCACGAACTAAATCCATATTATTTCTTTCATAAAGCATTTCGACTAATTTTTCAAGTATTTGATCTCTATCAATTACATCTCCAACCTTTAGCGATAATGTTTTATTTTCATATTCTTCTTTTTCACCTAAACCATATATACATGAAACAGACGCAACAACTATTACATCATCTCTAGAAATAAGTGCGCTAGTTGCGCTGTGTCTTAATTCATCTATTTCGTCATTAATAGATGCATCTTTTTCAATAAATGTATCACTTGATGGAACATAGGCTTCTGGCTGATAATAATCATAGTAAGAAACAAAATATTCAACACGATTTTCAGGAAACAACTCTTTTAATTCTGAGTATAATTGACCCGCAAGAGTCTTATTATGAGCTAAAACTAGCGTTGGTTTATTAACTTTTGCGATAACATTTGCAATTGTAAAAGTTTTACCAGTACCCGTAGCCCCTAGTAAAACTTGGTATTTCTCATGATTATTAATTCCATCTACTAATTCTTTTATAGCCTCTGGTTGATCACCACTTGGCTTATATTTTGATACTAATTTAAACATATTTCCCTCCTTATGACAATCATTATAAAAGTTATTATTTTATTTTCCAATATCCACCATTGTTTGGTCCAATTCTTTCAATAATATCATTGTTAACTAATTTTCCTAAATTATATTTAATACCATCTGATGTAATATTTAATTTGTTTGCTAATTCATTTCTTGTAATTTTTGGATTTTCTTTTATTAATTCTATAATTTTTAATTGATTATTATTAAATTTTATTTTTTGGGTAGTTTTTTGGGTAGTTTTTTCTAATGCTGAATTAATGCACATTAGCATAAAGTCAATAAATACATTTACATTTCCGTTAATGTGACATTGTGCAATGGAATCATAATATTTTGTTTGATTTAAATAAATTTCTTCTTCAATAGGAATATATTCAAACTTTGAGTTCCAATTAGTTAAAATCAAACTTACCCAAAATCTGGCCATTCTACCATTACCATCACTAAATGGGTGTATATATACAAAATAATAATGAAATATACTTGATAAGATTAGCGGATGAATTTCATTTTCATTCTCAGTTATAAAGTTAAATAAGCTTTTCATAAGAGATGGAACTAGTAAAGACTGTGGTGCGGTATAAATGACTTCATTCCCTTTTTTTACTCCTTCACCATGATTTCTATAATATCCATTATCATCTTCAAAATATTTCATCATTAATGTATGAGCTTTTAAAAAATCACTTTCGTTTTTCCAATTATATTCATTTATATGTTCATATAGTTCATTAGCATTTTTAACTTCTTGAATTTCTTTTCTATCGCCTAAAACCATTTTGTTGTCAACAATACTTTCAACTGATTCTAATGATAAAGAATTTGCTTCAATAGCTAATGAAGAGTAGATTGATCTAACCTTAGATTTAACTTTTAATTTTCTTTTTTTATCATTATCGTTCATAGTTATTAAATCAAGTTTATTTTCTATTTCTTTTATAATTTTTTTGTTATCTTCTGTAATATAAAATACTGGTTTTATTGTATCTATACTCTTCATTTTTATTCTCTCCTTTTATATATTTTTTGATAAATTTATTGGATAAAACAAAGTAAATGTAAATGTTTTCTAGTAAATTATTTTAGCACTTATTTAATATTAAAACAAGAAAGTGAGTTTACTTTCCTGTTTTATTGTTATGCTTTTTTACTAAAATTTACTATATAAAGTATTTATATCTTTCAGAATAAGGTACTTTTCTTTTTATAAGATCTGCTTCTTCTTTATATTTTTTGTCATAATGGGATGCAAGTGAATATTCATTTGTATCTGTTATTATAAATGATTGTTTTTTGTTATCAAAAATAACTTTAGGTATTTGAACGACATTATAACCCATAATCAAATAATTAAAATAAAATTCATATGGATTCATTTTTGTTGTAGTTATTGTATTATTTACTTGTGTTTCTATTTTATCAAAACCAATTGTTGAAACGGCAAAATCTTTCATAAATTCATCTGTTATTAAATCCATAAGTTCATTTTCAGATAGATCATGAAAAGTATTCATTACAACATTTAGTACCATTTTATATTCTAAATCATTACATGTTTCTAACATTTTTTTAGATTTTTCATAAGCATCTTTATATGTAGAAATATTATGATCAAAATAAGGATAATTTTTTAAAGCTTTTTTAATATCATTACTATTTTCCAATAATTTAAGAAAATAATTATATATTTGAATTTTACTTTCTAATAACATTAATAATACTTTTCTACAATCTAATGAATAAAGATTTTTTAAAAATGCATTATATTTAAAAATCTCTAAACAATTCATATTTAAATAATTTCTAACATCACCAGCAGAGATATCATTATTAAGAAATCTTTGATAATCATTAATTAAGTTATTTTTAAGTGAAATTAAGTGTTCTTTAGGTTCTTTTGGTTCACTTAATGAAATTATTGGTTTTTCACCCAATATCTCTAATGATTTTTCTAATTCTTCAAAAAAGTTAGCAGAAAAATGATCTGTAGTCATATAATATATTTTGTTATTTGGCATTATAAATGCTGGAATTAATGTTAATGGTGTTGGTAGTACACCCATTTTTATATTATCTTCAGTTATATTTGCTAATTCTACGGTTAATGGCTTTAATTCCTTATAATTTAGTGTCATATAATCACTGGCCTTTCAAAATTTTTGATTTAGTATAACACAAAATATATAAAATTGCTATATAAAGTAAATAAAAAAGTTATAATTACTTTTTGTTTGAAAGTAAAACAAGAAAGTTAATATAACTTCCTTGTATGTTAATCATTAATTTATTTAAAAATAACAACCATAATCGTTTATTAGGGCTTTTATTAAATTATCTGATCTTCTTGCTTGTTCAATTTTGATTTGTTCTCTTACTTTATCTTGATTCAAGTTATGTAATTTTTCTTTTGCTAAAAGAAAAGTATATGATTCATATGCATTCAATTCTTCAAATTTTTTTGGCTGTGATTCTATATATTCTTCTAGTTGTTCAATCGTTTCTAGTTTTGAAATAGTTTTTGATGCTAATTCAATTTCTTCTTCTGTTAATTTAGTTTCAATCAATGTCTGTAATGACATGCTATCCATAAATCTTGTAACGATATCATATTCCTCTTTACTACAGTTTTTATTTTTATATTTTAAAAATAATTCTGATATCATAAGTTGATTTTTAATTCTTGAATATTCATTTATTTCACTTCTTTGAATAGAGTCATGATTTTTATTTTCTAATTTTTCTAAAAGTGCTTTTTCATCAGGTTTTAGATAACTTGTAAATTTTATCCATATATCAATGTCGCTATCTACATTTAAGTATTCTATACCCCTTACAGGATAAAGTAAAGGTGTTTTTCTTATTATAAGTTTTTCCATGTTAAACCTCCTATTTGTATTATATCATAGAGTTTAATATTTTAAATATTTTTTTATATGTTAAAATGATTTATGTATGGGGAGAGTTTTATATGAAAGTTAAGAATTATATTATTGAAAACTGTTATGTATTTATAGATGAATTAGAAAGAGAATTATGTAAAAGAGGTATATCTTACGTAAGGATAGATAGAGAAATTCATTTTTTAAATCAAATTATTAGATTATATGATTTTGAACTTGATAGAGATATCATATATAGTAGATTAATTAATGGAATTAGTTTGAAAAATCAAAATATTTTATGTCATGAATTATCTGAATGTATAGATTTTATGCCAGAAAAAAATAACATAAATAAATTATCTTATCAGAGACAAAATAAAAAGTCTCTAAAATATGAGTCGAAAATGGTTAGTCAAAAAATAAAAAAATATTCAAAATAAAAATATCCAGATTTGGATATTTTTACTTTAGTTTTTATTCCAACCAAGTATTTTTATAACTCTTTTATTAGGATATACATATCCAGATAATGGATAATTTTCTAAGTTAAGAGAGTTTGAATTTATAAGTAAATCAGTTATTTTTCCGTTATTATCTTTAATATTACCTATTATAACAACAGTATGTCTATAGTTATTATTATATCCAACTTGTCCAATATCACCAGCTTCAGCATAGAAAGGATTTATATCTACTTCTGCGCATAATCCATAACCTTTATTTGCTTTAGCATAATCATAAAAGAATGTTACACCTGTCCATGATGTTGATCTACCATTTTTACTTTTAGTTTCATCTAAATCATTTCCATAATATTTCCAAATTGCATCACCTTGTAAATCCATAGGAACTCCGCCGTTATATACTACTTGTGATGCGAAGTTTTGACAGTTTCCACCATATTCACTAAAGTTTGACCATTTACTATTTCTATTTGTTACATATTTTTTAGCGTAATTTAATGCTTTTGTTCTATCATATTTATAATCACAAGTTTTAGTAATAGTATCTTTTTTATTTTCATATCTACTTAAATAAGTTTTAAAATCTGATACTTCCTCTTTAAAATCAGATATATAATCTTCTTTCATTTTATCAAGTTCTTTTTTAGCATTTTTATCTGATTTACCTGTTTTATATTCATTTGTTATCATCACATAAAAATCTTGAACTTTTCTTAAACTTTTTATTTTATATGTATTATCAGTTTTCTTTAATACAAATGTGTTTTCAACTTCGTATGCTTTAGATTCTATATCTTTCATAAAGTCAAAATGAAAGTAATCATTTTCAAGTACTTTTACAGTAACTGTATCATTTTCATTATCTATATCATCAAAAATGATATCATATTTAGCATTACCAATAGTCATTTTATTTCTTTCAAGCTTTCTAGAATTAATAAGTAGTGAGATTGCTGTTTGATTAATATATGCTTCTTCATAAGCGTCATCACAAAATAGGTTAGTCATATCTATTTCTTTTAATGTAGTAATAGATTTAAAATAAGAATCCATATATTTTACTATTGTATTTTGAATATCTTTATCTATATCATCATTATAGTTATCGGTTTTACTTACCTTATTTAAATACGTTTTTGGTTCATTACTTTTTACTACTTCATTCTTATTATCTTTACCGGAATTAATAAGTACACTAGTTAGTTTTATTATTAAAAGGATTACTATTATTAACATTAATATATTTTTAATTTTATATCTTCTTCTCTTTTTTCTTCTTTTTTTCATACTGCCACATCCTAAAAATATTATATCATTAATATCTTAATTTTAAAATAAATGTTCACAATTAATTCTTAATCATAAAATATTATGAGGAGGAATATACATGTTTGAAAATATGGATAATAATTGTAATAAAAAATGTAATAATCGTAAATACTGTTATGTAATAGGCCCAACTGGTCCAACGGGTCCGGCAGGTCCAGTTAATATAACAGTAGGTGAAACTATAACTGGTAATTATGATGAAAATGCATCTGTTACAAATGTTGGTGATAAAGAAAATATAATATTAAACTTTACTATTCCAAGAGGAGAACCAGGATTTGTTGGTGCGTAAGGCGAAAAAGGCGACAAAGGAGATAAGGGTGAGCCTGGTGAAAAAGGAGAAATAGGTCCAATGGGACCTACTGGAAATGTTGGTGAACCAGGTATTCCTGGAGAAAAAGGATTACCTGGTGATATTGGCCCAACGGGACCAACAGGTCCAGCTGGCCCAGCATCAGGAGCATCAGCATATGGTGAAAGATACTCAAATACACCCCAGGTAATTCCATTAACGCAAGATATAGAAGCAGCTGTTCCACTTGAACAAACAGGTCCATCTTTATTTACAGAATATATAAATACACACTCAATTACAGTAAATAAACAAGGTCTTTATTTAGTACTTTATTATTTAAGTGCGGCACCTTCTATGGATGGCAATATAACAATTAGTGTTAGATTAAATGGTACAAAAATACCAGGAAGTGAAGTAAATAGTGAAGGAATATCAAATTACTTTAATCAAATAAGTGGTTCATTATTAACGACTATTGATGAAGGAGACGAATTATCTCTTGGTGTTAAATGTAATATAACGCTCAATTTAACATTTAATGGTTCATCTAATGCTAGAGTTATTATAATAAAATTAGATTAAGCAACATGTGTTGCTTTTTAATTATTCATTAAATTTATATTTCCATAAATTATAATGAGAGGTGGTAAAATGAAAGTATTAGATAGTAAAACAGTAGTAGTTTCAAATAGTGATGAGTTAAAAGAGATATTAGAAGAAGATAATACATATTCATATATATATCTTGATTCAGACATAACTTTAACAGAAGGAATTACAATTAATCAAGATAAAAATAGGATAATCATAGATGGAACTTATGATAATGTTAGGCATACTTTAACAGGACTTGATAGTAGTGAAAGTACTGATACTATAATAGTAAGTAGTATAGAAGGAAAGTATACATTTCAAAATATTGATATGGTAGGATCAAATTTATATGGAATGATATATGTTCCTTCAAATAGTATTTATGCAAATTTGATAACAGAGTTTATAAATATAAAATTTAATGGAGTAGAATTATCATATAATCCATATGGTGTAGTTATAATAATGGATTCAAATATTACTACAGAAGATACAAATGAAAAAACTGCACAAAGAGTGTGCGACGCAAATAAGATTGAAATAGGTGGTAAAACTACAATTTATAGTACCGCCGTTCATGCAGTGTTATTCTCTTTTCTAACTACAACTTTAGATCCATCAATTACATTTTTACCTAATAGTAGAGTTACAATAACTACAGAATTAAGAGAATTTATGAATGGAACAACAAGGCTTGGTTTTTATGTCTTACATGATGCAAATGTATATATATCGACAGGTAATGGATTTGCAGCATATACATTTCATGGCACAAATAATGTACTTATTGATGAAAGAGCATCATTAACATTTCTAGAAACTAAACATCAAAGAGTCCCAATGTGGGTAATATATGGTGTGCTTACTGTTAATGAAGAAGCAAGCGTTTCAATAATTAATACATATGCAAGTACTCCATCTGATAACTATAATATTCGTTTTAAAGGTACAGCAAATAAAATATATTAAATAATCCAAAAAGTTTTGTTATGTATAGTAAAAATGCAAATGTAATGTATACAGAAAATCCTCTTGAGTTTTCATTTAATGTAAGTAGAGCAAACTTTTGGGTAGATTCTACAGATGTATTAGTTGCGGGTTCTATTTCTAATATTCCTGATTTTTCATATTATAAGGAAGATGAATTAATGATGATTAATGGAACATTTACAACTACTGAAACAACAGTAACGTCACATAATTTTACAGAGGAAGAACTTAAAACTATACCTGATATAAGTAATTTTTCATTTATAAATAGAAAACAGTTTTCAGTAGGTAATTCATATTTAACTATATATCCTATTAATAATACATCACAGGCAATAATGGGTTATACAGAGAATTTGTCAGAGATTTTAATAAAATATGATGGTAATGAAATAAATGTAAATGTAGAAAGTGATGGAAGCTTTTCATATCCACTTGATAACGTTATACCTGATAATACAAATATTGAGATAACATCATGTGTTCCAACTAGTTTTATATATGAAACAAGAAAATTAGTGACACCTCACAACGGAGAATTAACTTTAGTAAAAGGCTCTAATAACGTACCATTTACTTTAAATCCGATAAATTTATCACCAGTAATATTACCTAAAACATCTGATACTGCATTAATTATTGTAGATAGTAGAATTAATAGTTCTGAATTTAAAGTATATGTAAAACTTTTAAAACAAATGGAATCTGAAACAGGTAAAGTATTAACTGATGCGGTAATATTTAAAAATTTAGGTGATTCTATTAGTACTTTAAATGAAAATAATTTACTTGTATATACTGGAGAAAATAATGAGGGTACAAATAAAATAACAACTGTTACATGCTCTACTGATAAAGGAATACTATTAAGTTTAGAAAATAATGCTTTAGAAATAAATGAAGAATATAATGCTAAAGTAGTGTGGACTATAGAAGAATAAAAAAAATCACCAAAAGTGATTTTTAAATTCCCAAATAAGGTGTATCACATCCGCCATACCTTTTTCTTGCTGGACTTATTACTGTAACATAATTACTTACTATTTTAGTACTACCCCCGCATTCTAATGAACAATTACTTTTTAGTATAAAAAATCCATTATGCCTTTTTCGTAACGAGAAACGTAAGAGTAGTACTTCCTGAGTGAGATACATCATCTAAGTTTACTGTTAGTGTGTGGCTTCCTTCATCATAATTATATTTTGAAGTTTCAGCTTTAACTCCATCAATAGTAACACTATCATTTACAAATTCAACTAATGTATTATCTAAAACATCTGTTATAACAGGATGTTCATAAGTAGTATCAGTTGCATTATCTAGAGTTATAGTATATGTAAGATATCCACTAACCCAGTTATCTTTATCAGCTTCTTTAGTAAGTGATAATCCTTCTACCATATTAACTACAGATGTATTTGATGTTAAACTTGTTGGAACACTATTATAATTACCTATAGAAGTTGCAGTATTGTTTAATTCACTCATAATAAAACCTCCTATGATAATATATGAAAAAAAATAAACAATATTATAGATTAATTCTATTATTGTTTATTTCTTTATTAAAGGCTTCATCAATAGATGAATTAACATTATTATTTCTTAAAATATTCTTTAAATATTGAATCCATAATTTATTATTTATCTTTTGATATCCTTTATTTAATAATTCAGTAAATACTTTTTCATCTTCTATATTTTTTACAAACTGTGAATATGTTAAATCAATTAAGTAATAGTCTTTAGTAAGTTTATTTATTGGTACTAAAATAAATTGATGCTCATAATCAAAACCTAAATCACTTGTATTTATAAGTCTTGCAAGTATATGATTTTTCTTTAATTCATTATATACATAACTACTATATACTTTACACATTCTGTCTTTTGTAAGACCATTTAATTCATTATTTACAGTTTTAATGCTGTCACTAATTACTTTATTTTGATCAACTTTCATTATGTTTTGACTCCACTCAAATAAGTCCATAATATTTCTCCTATCTAAATATTTTACTTATATCATTTTCTTCAAGTTCATCTCTATTATATTTATAATCTTCATTTGAATTAATTATATTGTCATAATAATTAATTTTTTTATTTGGCTTTTCACCAAGTCCAAGTGATGATAGATAAAATGGTTCACCATATTCTTTAGCGACTTCTTCATTAAGTTTTATAAAACCATTTTTTATTAATTCTTTCGCAAAAACTTTATTTTTTACAAAGTAACCAGGATCTGGAGTTTTATCCATATAGTACATACCTTTATTACATTTTTCTTTTGTAAAAAATTGTCTATAAGTTGCATCTATTAAAAAATGTTCTTCTTTTATTTCATCATCTTCTTTTACATTTAAGGTAAGAGTTCCAAAAGCATGATTTAAGTTATAATCAAAATCATTTTGAGCAGTATTTTTAGTAACTTCAAATCCCATTTCTTCAAGTGGATAAAGTGTTACAAACTGAGCAAGTTCACAGTATCCATCAAGTGAATTACCTTTTATATTTACACCAAGTTCTGATATAAATTTTCTTGTATTTTGAACAGTCCAATTTAATATGTATTTTGCGTCGTCAGTAGTTACATATTTATTTTTTTTATAGTTGTTTAAAAGTTCTTTGACTTTATTATAGTCAACATCTGTTATTAAAGGTATTTCATCAATAATAAAAGTATTAGAGTTTTCTGTTACTCCCATCATTTCTTTTCTTTCTTTATATAAAGAGTATAAATTATTAATTATATATCTTTTATAATTGTCTTCTAAATGTTCTTTGCTAACTTTTTCTATTTCATCTAATATTTGATCTAAGTTCATCATAAGTTTCACCAACCTTTTCCCTTATTTTATCATGTATTATTTTATAAAACAATATTTTATAATTCACTTATATATCCAAGCATCATATTAACATATGTATTTGTAGTATTAGAATCCCAGTGCATTCCATCCGTTGTATTATAAGTTATTTTATAAGAAAAATTTACTTTTTTTCCTTGTTTTGTATCCATTATCTGAATAAATATTGGCTCATATTTAAGGTTATTTGAATAACTGGACTCAACAATGCTTTTCATTGCTAAATTAAATTTGTAGTATTTATAATTAGATCTATAGGATTTAGTACACGAATTACTATCTTCATTTGTTACTATTTTTGTATTATTTCCTCTTTGACTAACTCTAACAGGATGCATAGAAGCAATATATCCTTTTACATTGTATCCACTATTTTTAATACTTTGAATTGAAGTATTGTATCCACTAGCAAATTTTTTAATAGTGCTGTTTGTTGATGATATTTCATCACAAGAGAAACTTTGTATAGTATTACCTGATAAAGGGAAGAAAACATAAAAATAAGTATAATTTTTATATGAGCTATATTTTCCAATTATGCTCTTTGCACGAGATATACCTGTACTATTTTGCCAATCGATTCCTGTACCACTTTCATTAACATAAACTAGAGTACCATTATCTACATTATATTTATATCTATATGATGAATAACTATTTTTATACCATACCATTCTAGTTACTTGAGATGCGCCAATAATAACAATCACTTTCTTTTTAACTACAACATTAATACTTGCTTGTTTGTTTCCATCAACTGTTTTAACTGTAATAGTTGCAGCACCTGGATTATGTGCAGTTATATATCCATTATTAACGCTAGCAATATTTGAATTACTGCTTGACCAAGTTATATTTTTGTTTGTTGCATTACTTGGAGAAACAGTTGCACTTACACTAAAATCAGTATCATTATTAAGATAAATTTCTGTACTTGTTTTATTTAAACTAACACCTGTAACTTTTACTGTTTGACTAGGTTTTGTACCTGAAGGGCTATTATTGTTTGAGTTAGAAGAATTATTGTTAGAACCAGATGAAGAGTTGTTTTTATTAGAACTAGAAGAAGAGTTATTGTTAGAACTAGAAGAAGAATTGTTTTTATTAGAACTAGAAGAAGAGTTATTGTTAGAACTAGAAGAAGAATTATTTTTATTAGAACTAGAAGAAGAATTGTTTTTGCTAGAACTAGAAGAAGAATTATTTTTATTAGAATTTGAAGAAGAGTTGTTCTTGCTAGAGCTAGAAGAAGAATTATTTTTATTAGAATTGGAAGAAGAGTTGTTCTTACTAGAACTAGAAGAATTATTTTTATTAGAATCATCTTTATTTGAATTATTATTGGTATTTTTGTCTGAATTAGTAGAATTATCTTTTGTTTCTGCTGTACTATTATTTTTGTTATCGTAAACAAGTTCATCATCTACATTATTTAATAAGTTGTTATGCTTATTTATATTACTTCTATAAATTGAGGTAACTCCGATTACCAGATATGTTGTAATACAGATAGCAATTATTATTAACATTCCATTTCTTAATATTTTCTTCATAAAGTTCACCCTTATTAGTATTATACCTTTTTCTTTTCTTTATATTAAGCAATATATTTTATTAATTATGTATAATGTAAAAAATATGTCAATTACTAGACATATTATTTTTATATGTATTCTTTTTTACAGAATTAATTTTATTATCAATTTCTTGTATAATTTTCTCATCTTTATTTTTAATTATATTAGTATTTACTTTATCACCAAATACGCTAAATAAATCATTAACATATTCTTCATTAATGGAGCCATCAATGTAATATAAATCAACCATATTGTTATTTTCAATTAATTTAGCAGTATAATCAAATATTTTTTGTTCTTTACTTAATTTTTTGTCATAAAGTAGCGCACCACTTTTTACTATATCATTGTAGTATACATTATTTAAAAATTGCCTTCCAATTAATATTTCATTATCGTCAGTAATATTTCTTAAATAATACATAAAAACGTCTTTATTTTCAGTATTATCACAGAAACTAATTAAAATAACATCATCATTATTTATTTCTTTTATTTGTTTAATTTTACCAATGATTTCTTTAAAGACCTCATCATCAACATTTTCAAGTGTATTATATACACCAAATACTGTTAAAAGTATTTTCATTATTATCACCCATAATATAATATTCAAAAAAATTAATTTGTTCGCTATATTAATTTAAAATAATTTGGTATAATACATGCTTGAAGGAAGTGTTTTTCATGGATAAAATAATAATAAGAGGAGCAAGAGAAAATAATTTAAAAAATATAAATATAGATTTACCAAAAAATAAATTAATTGTTATGACAGGTGTATCTGGTTCAGGTAAATCATCACTAGCGTTTGATACAATATACGCAGAAGGACAAAGAAGATACGTGGAAAGCTTAAGCAGTTATGCAAGACAGTTTCTAGGAGGTTCTGAGAAACCTGATGTTGATTTAATAGAGGGATTAAGTCCAGCAATTAGTATTGATCAAAAAACAACAAATAGAAATCCAAGATCAACAGTAGGTACAGTAACAGAAATATATGATTATTTAAGACTTTTATTTGCGAGAGTTGGAGTGCCATATTGTCCTACTCATCATATACCAATAACAAGTCAATCTATTGAAGAAATGACAAATAAGATAATGAATTTTGATGAAGGCACAAAAATTATGGTATTAAGCCCTATAGTTGAAGGAGAAAAAGGAACTCACGCAGATACATTTAATAAACTTAGAAAAGAAGGATATTCAAGAGTTAGAGTAAATGGTGAGCTATATGATTTAAATGAAGAAATTACTTTAGAAAAAAATATAAAAGATAATATAGATGTTGTTGTAGATAGGTTAATTATAAAAGATGGAATAAGAAGTAGACTTTATGAATCATTAGAAACAAGTACAAAGTTATCCGGTGGAAAAGTAGTAATAAGTGTTATTGGAGGAGAAGAAATAATATTTAGTGAAAACTTTTCATGTCCACATTGTAATTATTCATTAAGAGAACTTGAACCTAGAATATTCTCATTTAATGCACCATATGGAGCATGTCCATATTGTAAAGGTTTAGGATTTAAACAAAAAATGGATGTAGATTTAGTTATTCCAGATAAAACAAAATCATTAAATAATGGCGCAATATTACCATTTAAGAATATGGAAGACACTAATATATATATTCAAAAGTTAGAAATATTCTGTGATAAGTATAAAATTGATATGAATAAACCAATTGAAAAACTTACTAAAAAAGAACTTAATTTGGTATTATATGGAAGTAATGACGCAATTAGATTTAAGTTTAAATCAAAAGGCGGGAATGCATATGATAAGATTGAAATATATGAAGGAGTTATTGGTCTTTTAGAAAGAAGATATAAAGAAACAAATTCATCATTTATTAGAGATTGGCTTGAAGGATATATGATAGATCAAGAGTGTGAACATTGTCATGGTGCGAGACTTAATGATAGTGTATTAAATATATTTATAAATGGAAAAAATATTTATGATGTATGTAATTTAAGTATTAAAAAATGCTTAGATTTTATGAGTAAGTTAAAACTTACAAAAGAACAATCAAAAATATCTGAAGTAGTATTAAAAGATATAAAAGATAGATTATCATTCTTAAATAATGTTGGACTTGAATATTTAACATTAAATAGAAGTGCTGCAACTTTATCTGGTGGTGAAAGTCAAAGAATTAGACTCGCAACTCAAATTGGTTCAAGACTTACTGGAATTCTTTATGTACTTGATGAACCATCAATAGGCCTTCATCAAAGAGATAATCAAAGACTTATTAATTCAATGCTTGAAATGAGAGATTTAGGTAATACTTTAATCGTAGTAGAACACGACCATGATACTATGAAACAAGCTGATTATTTAGTAGATATTGGTCCACTTCAAGGTGTACATGGTGGTGAAGTTGTTGCAGCAGGTACTCCAGAAGAAGTAATGAATAATGAAAATAGTTTAACAGGAAGATACTTATCTGGTAAAGAAAGAATAGAAGTACCTAAAAAGAGAAGAAAAGGTAATGGATTATATCTTGAAGTAAAAGGTGCGAAAGAAAATAATTTAAAAAATATTAATGTAAAATTCCCACTTGGAAAATTTATATGTGTAACGGGCGTATCTGGTTCAGGTAAAAGTACTCTTGTTAATGAAATATTATCAAAAACTGTTAGAAATAAACTTTATAAATCAAAAGAGAAACCAGGTAAATGTAAAGAAGTAAAAGGTATCGAAAATCTTGATAAACTTGTATGTATTACTCAAGATCCAATTGGTAAAACACCAAGAAGTAATCCTGCAACTTATACAGGTGTATTTGATGATATAAGAGAAGTGTTCGCAGTTACTAAAGAAGCAAAAATAAGAGGATATGATAAAGGTAGATTTTCATTTAATGTAAAAGGTGGAAGATGTGAAGCTTGTTCTGGTGATGGTGTTAAAAGAATAGAAATGCATTTCTTACCTGATGTATATGTTCCTTGTGAAGTATGTAAAGGTACTAGATATAATAGTGAAACAAGAGAAATAAAATATAAGGGTAAAAATATTAGTGAAGTACTTGATATGACTGTTGAAGATGCTTATGTATTCTTTGAAAATATACCTAAAGTAAAATCTAAACTTGAAGTATTAAAAGATGTAGGACTTGGATATATGAAGCTTGGACAAAGTGCACCAACATTATCTGGTGGTGAAGCATCAAGAGTAAAACTTGCTAAAGAACTTCAAAAGAAACCTACTGGTAAAAGTTTATTTATACTTGATGAACCTACTACTGGTTTACATACACATGATGTTAAAAAATTACTTGAAATATTAAATAGAATTGTCGATAATGGTGATACTATTATTGTTATTGAACATAACTTAGATGTAGTTGCGCAAGCGGATCATATAATTGATTTAGGACCAGAAGGTGGAGATTTAGGTGGTGAAGTAATATTCACAGGTACTCCAGAAAAAATCGTTCAAGATGAAAAGAGTTATACTGGAATGTATTTGAAGGACGTTTTATAATCACTTTATCTAATGAGTATTGAAAAAAATAAAAAAATATGTTATTACGAATACAGATGAAGGAAACTTCATAAAAAAGGGAACATTCAGTTTTACCATGTTGAGTGTCTACCCTGAATAATCAAAGAGATATATAATTTTAATGAATAGGTGTCATATTTTTATTACTATAAGTAGAGATAAAATGATAGAAATGTATAGAAGGACTTTTATTATAAAAGTTCTTTTATTTTCAGAATTAAAGTATCTTTTTTATATAATTTTGATTAAAAATATTAACAATAATTATATGTATTAACTATTAAAACAATATTTTTTTGAAACACCAGAGAGAATTGTACAGGATGATTAAATAAATCAATAAGAAAAATAGTGTATGTTTTTAGAAAAACATCTTTTTATTTTAAAACATTTGTGTTATAATCTCTTTGGAAAGAAAATATTTGTTATAAAAGAATAAGAGAGAGGAATATGATAATATGAAAGTGGTAATAAAAGAAAAAAATAGTGTTAGAATTAATAAGTTTTTAGATTCAGTGTTATATATATTAGGTTATACACTTGTACTTCTTATTGTAGATGCTATATTTAATTCTTTTGATGTGGATAACTTTTGGTATGAACTTTTAGCGGTAGTTATTATTTATGTGTTAAATAAAACAATAAGACCAATTATATTTAAGTTAACAATACCAATAACAGCCTTAACATTTGGACTATTTTATCCATTTATAAACTTTTTAATATTAAAAATTGTTGATTTAATACTTGGTGATCATTTTAATATATATGGATTTTGGAGTGGACTTTTGATCGCAATATGTATTAGTATTATGAATTTCTTTGTAGAAGAATTAATAGTAAAACCAATAATAAGAAGGTGTAATAATGAATAGAGTTGCATTTAATATATTTGGATTTAATGTATATTATTATTCTTTGTGTATACTTTTAGGTGTTATAGTAGCATACATATTAATAACAAGAGAAGGAAAAAAACAAGGATTACCAAAAGAATTTATAAGTGATTTAATATTTTATACATTAATAATTGGAATATTAGGTGCGAGAGTTTATTATTGTGTATTTAACTTAGATTATTATCTAGCAAACCCATCAGAAATATTAAAAATATATAATGGTGGACTTGCGATTCATGGAGGAGTAATTGCGGGATTTATATTTGTATACTTTTATACTAAGAAAAAGAATGTTAGTTTTATAAAAATATTAGATATAGTTGCGCCTGCGGTTATAATTGCCCAAAGTTTTGGAAGATGGGGTAATTTCTTTAATCAAGAAGCACATGGAGGAATTACAACATACCAAAATTTAAAAAATATGCATATACCTGAATTTATAATAAATGGAATGCATATAGAAGGTAAATATTATTATCCAACATTCTTTTTTGAAAGTATTTGGTGTTTAATAGGATTTATAATATTAATGATTGCAAGAAAAAATAAAAATTTAAGAAAAGGTTTTCAAATTGGTTTTTATTTTATATGGTATGGAATAGGAAGATTCTTTATAGAAGCACTTAGAACAGATAGTTTGATGTTCTTTGGCTTAAAGATTGCTCAAATAGTATCATTAATAGGTATAATAATTGGAATAATTATTATAGTAACAAATAGAAATAAAAAGTACTATAATGAAATGGAGGTAAAATAATGATTTATGACTCTATTATAATAGGTGCAGGACCAGCATCTTTAAGTGCGGCACTTTATCTTAAGAATGCAAATAAAAATATACTTATTTTAGAAAAAAGTGCACCTGGTGGAAAATTACTTAAAACTGATAAAATAAATAATTATTTAGGATTTAAAAATATAGATGCAAGCTCTCTTGCTTATGATATGTATGAACAAGTAATTGATTTAGGAGTTCCTATTAAAACAGAAAAAGTAATTGATGTTATAGATGGTAAAGAAAAAATAGTTAAAACAGAAAAAAATGAATATAAAACAAAAACTATATTAATTGCGTGTGGTAGAGTAGAAAAAAAGCTTGATATACTAAAAGAACATGCGCTTAATATAAGTTATTGTGCTAAATGTGATGGTTCACTATATAATGGCAAAGATGTTATGCTTATTGGTAATAATAAAGAAAGTGAAAATGATGCAATATACTTAAGTAATATAGTAAACAGTTTAATATATGTTAATTATAGTGATGATAATGTAACTTTTGATAAAGATAATATTAAAGTTATTAATAAAAAAATAAGTAATTTAAATATTAGTGATGAAATTATTAAAACTGTAACTATAGATGATAAAGAATATGCTATAGATGGATTATTTATAGAAAATGGTTATACACCTAATATTGATTTTATAAAATCACTTAATATAAAACTTGATAATAATTATATTGTTGTAGATGAAAATATGAAAACTAATATTGATGGTATTTATGCATCAGGAGATATAATTAAGAAAAAAGTTTATCAAATAGTAACTGCGGCATCAGATGGAGCAGTAGCGGCTTTATCAATAATAAAAGATTTAAAGTAAGGAGTAATGGTTATGACTTTTTCAGGAAAAATAAAAAAAGAAATATCAAATTTAGAATGCACTAAACTTGAATATATATCAGAATTATCTGGAATAATTAGAACAAGTGCTGATATAAAATTGTATGCAATAAGAATTCAAACAGAAAATATAAATGTTGCAAATAGAATATTTAAAATAGTTAAAGAAATATATAATGTTACATCTAATATAACAATAAAGAAGAATTATAACTTTAAAAAGAATGAAGTATATATTATTGAAATTAAAAAGGATGTACTTACAATAATAAAAGATTTAGGTTTGCTTAATGAAAAAGGTTTTGATTTATTAAAAGTTCCTAGTGAGTTTATAGTTGCGGATGATGAACTTAAAAGAGCATTTATAAGAGGTTGTTTCTTAATATGTGGAAGTGTAAATGATCCAAAGACATCAAGATATCATCTGGAGTTTTTAATAGAAAATTTGGAATTTGCAGAATTTTTGAATAATCTATTAAATGAATATAATTTAAATTCAAAAGTACATAGAAGAAAAAAAGGTTATATGGTTTATATTAAAGAATCAGAAAAGATTAGTGAATTATTAACTATAATAAAGGCTTATGAAGAAGTACTTTATTATGAAGATATAAGAACATATAGAGAAAAAGTTAATATGACTAATAGAATAAATAACTGTGAACAAGCAAATATAGAAAAGAGTATGAAATCTGCTCAAAGTCAAGTTGATGATATTAATTATTTAAAAGAAATAGATGCATATGATTTACTTGATGATAAAGTTAAAGAAGTCGCAAATTATAGATTAAAGTATCCTGAAAGTTCATTAATAGAATTAAGTGAGATAATTTCAATAGAAACAGGTAATAAGGTAACAAAGTCTTGTATTAATCATAGACTTAGAAAAATAAGAGAATTAGTTAGAAAAGCTAAAGAAAATTCTAATTAATTCTCTTTTTTTAGTGGAAATTTAGTTATTTATAGAGAATATAAGTATAGGAGGCGAATTATGTACGAATTAAAAGAAGAATTAAATATAGAAAATATGATATATGAAATAAGAGGGAAGCAAGTAATGCTAGATTGTGATTTAGCAAAATTATATCAGTGTAAAAATGGAACAAAAGAAATAAATCAGGCAGTAAAGAATAATCTAGATAAATTTCCTGAAAGATATAGTTTTCAATTAAGTGATAATGAGTATAATAACTTGAGGTCAAATTTTTTGACCTCAAGTTTAGAAAGTGGATATGGTGGTAGAAGATATAATCCAAGAGTATTTACAGAGCAAGGGATTGCAATGCTATCTACAATATTAAAATCAAAAGTAGCGGTAGAAACAAGTATAAGAATAATGGATACATTTGTAAAAATGAGAAAGATAATATCATCAAGTTTAATAGAACAGAAATATATAAATGAACTTGTTATAAAAGATAATGAAAGGATTAATT
>OLGZ01000138.1_pt1 | contig 70461 bp, 72 predicted proteins | sample 1605981 | NCBI WGS metagenome assembly OLGZ01 (sample SAMN03283291) | human gut metagenome | biome: human-associated habitat; material: feces | host: Homo sapiens | place: Peru | collected 2012
CACAAAGTGCCTGTTTTGAACTTATTTACTTATTTACTTCGTCACTTATTTACTTCTTCATTATACCCTATTTTTCAAATCTCCGCAAGGGGTATTATTTTACAAAATTATCATGCACAAAAAGACCGGTCGAAAAATCGGTCTTTTGTTAATACTATTCAAGCACAAATTAACACAAAATCAACTGTGCATGTATTTAAAGGTTACTACCAGCTTGCTTTTGTAACACCCGGTAACAAACCTTGGTGTGCCATTTTTCTCAGACAAATTCTGCAAAGACCGAAATCTCTGTGATATCCGTGAGGTCTGCCACAAATGCTGCATCTGTTGTGCAATCTTACAGAAGGGTATTGTCCTTTTGCTGCAAGTTCTTCACGTCTGAGTTCTTTATTTATCATCGCTTTTTTAGCCATGAATTTCTCCTTTGTTTTTGTTTATTTTGTTTATTTACCAGTAATCAATTTGCAAACTATAGGGTTTTTGCGAAATCTCGGAAAAACCCTATATTCGCTTAACTATTTGTTCATCCCTTTGAAAGGCATTCCCATTAATCTCAACAATTCTCTTGCTTCATCATCTGTTTCTGCAGTCGTAATAATTGAAATGTTCATACCTTTTACAAGATCAACTTCTTCATAAGTGATTTCAGGGAACAATGCCTGTTCTTTCAAGCCCAATGTGTAGTTGCCACGACCATCGAAAGATTTTGCACTGATACCTCTAAAGTCACGAATTCTAGGGAATACAACGCAGATTAACTTTTGCAAGAAATCATACATTCTTTCCCCTCTGAGTGTTGCCATTGCACCAACCGGCATTCCTTCTCTCAATTTGTAAGTAGCGATTGACTTTTTAGCTTTGGTAACAACACATTTTTGACCTGCGATTTTTGTTAATTGTGCTTCAATAGCTTCTGCTATCTTTGAGTTGTGAGAAGCTTCACCAACACCCATATTCAAGACAATCTTGTGAATTCTTGGAATTTGCATGTCGTTTTTGTAGCCAAATTTTTCTTTCAACGCAGCTTTTACTTCGTTATCGTATTTTGCTTTTAAACTTTCAGTTTTTGTCATTTTCGTATTTCCTTAATTCTTCGACATTATATATTATATTACTACAATATTAAACGTCTAACTGTTCACCACATTTTTTACAAACACGAACTTTTTTGCCATCAACGACATCGTGTTTGATCCTTGTCGGTTTTTCGCAAGCAGGACATACGATCATTACTTTTGAAGCGTCCATAGGTGCTTCCAATTTTACTAATCCGCCCTGAATGCCAGCCATTGGCTGAGGTTTTTGAGCTTTTGTAACCATGTTAAGACCTTCTACAACAACTTTGCTGTCAGTCGGCATAACTTTTTTTACGTTGCCCATTTTACCTTTATCCTTACCTGAAATAACGACAACTCTGTCACCGTTTTTTACATGTAAGCTTTTTTTATTTTTATCTGTCATTTTAATTTCTCCATTTTTTGTTTATAGGTGAAACAAAATTCGACCTACAATTTTGTTTCTTTGCTTTTCTTGTTCCGTAATTGGGTTATTTTTATCTGATTAGATAACTTCCGGAGCAAGAGAAACAATCTTCATATAGCCTTTATCACGAAGTTCACGTGCAACAGGACCGAATACACGAGTTCCTCTCGGGTTGCCGTCTTTGTTAATAATAACTGCTGCGTTTTCATCAAATCTGATAACAGATCCGTCTGCACGTTTGATATCAGCCTTTGTTCTAACGATAACAGCTTTTACAACTTCACCTTTTTTAACAGCCATATTTGGAGTTGCGTCTTTTACGGAAGCAACGATTTCGTCGCCTACTGCCGCAAATTTTTTATTTGAGCTGCCCATAACGCGGATACATAACAACTGTTTTGCACCTGTGTTATCTGCTACTTCTAATCTGGTTTCTTGTTGTATCATTTTTACTTTCCTTTTGTTTAAGTATTTTTACTTTTGGCCTCTCATTACTCTGTTGGTAATGTTGCCTCTGTTGTTTCAACTTAGGGTTGAAACAAAGCTCATTATTAATTAACGAGCTTTTTCAACTACTTCACCCAATGTCCAACGTTTTCCGCCGGAAATAGGTCTTGATTCAACGATTCTTACGATATCGCCTTCGCCACAGATGTTGTTTTCATCGTGAGCTTTGTAGTTTTTGTTAGATTCAATAATCTTTTTATATTTTGGATGTGGTTCGTAATCAGCTACTTTTACTACGATAGTTTTATCCATTTTGTTGCTAACTACAATTCCTTGTTTTTCTTTTTTAGGCATTTATTTTTTCTCCTTGGTTGCTCGCATTAAACGGGTCTTCGACCTTGACCCTCTTACTTACAAACGCTTTGCGTCTGTTCGGCAGAGTTCAAGCTCTACGCCCCCTGCTCGCAATTCGCTTTTTCTTTTATTACAGTTTTTGCTTGAGCTATTAAGCGTTTTGTTTTAGAAACGAGTGCAGTGTTTTCCAACTTGTGAGTCGCAAGCTGCATCTTACAATCAAACAACTGTTTCTTCCAGTCAACGATTGCACTTTGTAACTCTTCAACTGTTTTTTCGCGCATTTCACTTAATTTCATTTTATTGTTTCCTTATATTATCTTTGCGTAGATTGGGTTATGCTTCAACCTTTGCCTTTTCTATAACTTTAACCTTGATAGGAAGTTTTTGTGCAGCCAATTCCAATGCGTTAACTGCTACGTTTCTGTCAAAGTATTCAAGTTCAAAAAGAATTCTGTTAGGTTTTACAACTGCTACCCAGTATTCTAAGTTACCTTTTCCTGAACCCATACGAGTTTCTGCAGGTTTTGCAGTGATAGGTTTATCAGGGAAAATTTTAATCCAAACGTTACCGCCACGTTTGATTTCACGTGTCATTGCACGACGTGCTGCTTCGATTTGTCTTGAAGTAATCCAACCCGGTTCTACTGCTTGAAGTGCATAGCTGCCAAATTCAAACTTTGTGCCACGAGTTTCATGACCCTTCATTCTGCCTTTCATCATTTTGCGGTATTTTGTTTTTTTAGGCTGTAACATTTTATTTTACTCCTGTAATTGTTTTTACTTATTTCAATTTGGTAAATTATTCAGCAGTTTCAACTGCTCTACGTCTAGGTCTTCTTCCACCTTTTTCATCTTTACCTGATTTTGCTTTGATGTTTTGGTCTGCTTTTTCGCCCGGCATAAGAACACCTTTGAAAATCCATACCTTTACACCAATTTTACCCATTATAGTATCAGCTTCAGTGAAACCGTAATCTACATCAGCTCTAAGAGTTTGAAGCGGAATTCTGCCTTCTTTTGCCCATTCTGAACGAGCAATTTCAGCACCGCCCAAACGACCTGATACCATAACTTTGATACCTTGAACGCCAGCTCTCATTGAACGTTGCATTGCTTGTTTCATTGCACGTCTGAAAGCGATACGTTTTTCAAGCTGTTGAGCAATGTTTTCTGCAACCAACTGTGCGTTTGCATCAATTCTTGCAACTTCAACAACGTTGATAATAACAGGTTTGCCAATAAATTTAGAAACTTCTTGCTTAAGTTCTTCAATTCCTTGACCGCCTCTGCCAACTACGATACCAGGTTTAGCTGTTACAACAGTAATTGTTGTATTTTGAGCCTTTCTAGCAATCAATACGTCAGCAACACCTGCTGCATATAATTTTTTCTTAACGAATTTTCTGATTTTATCATCTTCCTTAACAAATGCACCGTAAACTTTGTTAAATTTAGCAAACCATGTACTTGCCCAAGGTTTGATGATACCTACTCTAAATCCGGTTGGATGTGTTTTTTGTCCCATTTTTTATACCTTTTATTTTGTTTACTTACATTTTTCAGTCAAAATGCTCGCTGCATCTCAACTACTTGTTATCACTAACTTTCAAAGTTAAATGTGATGTACGTTTTAGTCTTTTATAAATACGACCTTGAGCTCTTGGTTTGCCACGGCGTAATGTTTGACTTTCATCAGCGAAAATTTCTGTAATTTTCAATGATTCAGGAGAAACTCCGTACTGTTCCTGAGCATTAGCAACAGCAGCTTTCAAATTCTTTTCAACTACTCTTGCTGCAAAATAAGGCATAAAACGTAACATATCTTGAGCGTCAAGAACTTTTTTGCCGCGTACTTCATTGATTACACGACGCAATTTTCTTGCTGTCATTTTAATATCTGTTTGTTTTGCTTTTGCTTCCATTTTTTATTTCCTTATAATTTTAATTATCTTTTTGGTATAACCGTTTTTCTCGGCTATTTTACTTTAGCAGTCTTTGCAGAACCTGCGTGACCTTTGAATAATCTTGTAGGTGCAAATTCACCTAATTTATGTCCTATCATTTGCTCTGTAACATATACCGGTACGTGAGTTTTACCGTTGTGAACAGCGATTGTGTGACCTAACATATCAGGTACAATCATTGATGCTCTAGACCAAGTTTTGATAACTTTGTGTTCAGAATTTGCATTCATTTTTGCTATCTTTTGTTGTAGAGCTTCTTCTACGTATGGACCTTTTTTTAATGAACGTGCCATTATTTTATTACCTTTCTTGTTTTATTTGGTAGAATTATTAGTTAAGGTTTAGGGGTTGAACCACTTAACGGTTCAACCCGTTAATACCCTCTTATTTCTTTCTTCTTCTTACAATTAATTTGTCAGAAGCTTTTCCTGCTTTTCTTGTCTTATATCCAAGAGCCGGTTTACCCCAAGGTGTTTTAGGGTGTCCGCCAGGACCGGTTTTACCTTCACCACCACCGTGAGGGTGATCGCAAGGGTTCATTGTAACACCACGTACGGTTGGTCTGATACCCATATAACGTTTTCTGCCTGCTTTACCTAATGAAAGGTTTTTGAATTCAGAATTGCCAAGAGTACCGATTGTAGCCATACATTCTTTTCTTACCATTCTCATTTCTGAAGAAGGCAATTTGATTGTTACATAGTTTCCTTCTTTAGCCATAACCTGTGCAGCATTACCTGCTGATCTGACCATAACACCGCCTCTGCCAGGGTTAAGTTCAATATTGTGAACAATAGTACCTAACGGAATCAATTCGAGCGGAAGAGCGTTACCAACCTGAACAGGTGCTTCAGGACCTGAAACGATTGTATCGCCTACGTTCAAACCTTCCGGTGTCAAAATGTATCTTTTTTCACCATCAGCATAGAATACCAATGAAATTCTTACGTTTCTGTTCGGATCGTATTCAACAGATTTAACTGTAGCAGGTACGCCGAATTTATCACGTTTGAAATCAATTACACGGTAAGATTTTTTTACACCGCCACCTTTGTGACGACATGTAATTCTACCTGTATTGTTTCTTCCGGCTGTTTTTTTCAAGGATCTCAAAAGTGATTTTTCAGGTTTTGAAGTAGTTACTTCTTGGTAATCACTCTTTGTCATTCCTCTTTGACCCGGAGATGTTGGGTTTATTTTTCTGATTGCCATTTTAAATTTCTCCTTTGTTGGCTTTGTAATTTCTACAGGACATACGCCATACGCCCTGTTTATGCAGGTCATCTGACCCGATTAACCGAACTAAACTCCGGTCAATTCTTCAATCGCATCACCTTCGATGGTTACGATTGCCTTTTTAGAACTGTCAGTTCTTCCGAACTTATAACCCATTCTTTTTGTATGAGATGGCATGTAAACAGTTCTTACTTTTTTAACTTTTCTTCCAGGAAAAGCTAATTCAACTGCTTGAGCAATTTCAACTTTTGTTGCGTTCATGTCAACTTCAAAAGTATATTGACCTAAAGCTGTTGCAGCTACTGATTTTTCAGTGATTAAAGGTTTTTTAATCAAATCGTACAATTTTTCTCTATTTGTTCTATCTTTACTCATTATTGCAACCTTTCTGTTACTTCATTAACAGCAGCTTCAGTCATAACAACAAAATCTGCTTCAAGTAAATCTTTTACGTTCAGGTTAGAAGGTAAAATCAATCTTACGCTAGGGATGTTTCTTGCAGAAAGTTCAAGGTGCTGATTTTCAGCAGCTTTTGTGTCCGCAACGATTAAAACTTTTCCGCTAACTTTCAATGATTTCAAAGCTTCTGCCATCAATTTTGTTTTAGGTTCAACGATCGTTGAAAAATCTTTAACAACAACTAATTGTTCTTGTCTTGCAGACAAAGCTGACTTAAGGGCCAATTTTCTAGCCTTTTGAGGCATGTTGAAACCATAATCTCTTGGTTTTGGTCCAAAGATTACACCACCACCTGCAAACAAAGGTGAACGAAGAGAACCTGCTCTGGCTCTACCTGTACCTTTTTGTTTCCAAGGTTTCTTGCCGCCACCTGATACTTCAGCTCTTGTTTTAGCACAAGCTGAACCTTGACGAGCATTGTTTAATTGTCTTCTTAATGCCAAGTGCATTACGTGCATGTTAGGTTCAACACCAAAAACAGCATCGTTCAAAGTGATTTCGCCTAATTTTTCTCCATTTGTACTTAATATTTCTTTTGACATTTGTTTTTCCTTATCCTTTCTCACCTCTTGCTGATTTTTATTTTAAAAACCGCTTTATGTGGCGAGTTATGTATATCTTTTTGTTTTACTTTGACTTATGTGACCGGCTCACCGGAACACTTGCCAAAATCCGCTAGTTCCATTTAGTTCTTGTAGGAACGATTGTAACCAATCTGCCTTCGCAGCCAGGAACTGAACCTTTTACTAATACTAATTTTTTATCAGCATCAACTTTAACTAATTTCAATTTAGTAATAGTAACTCTTTCATTACCCATGTTACCAGCCATTCTTTTGCCTTTGATAACACGGCTAGGAGTTGTACCTGCACCGATTGAACCAGGTTCTCTGTGGTTTTTAGAACCGTGACCCATAGGTCCTCTGCCGAAGTTCCATCTTTTAACTGTACCTTGGAAACCTTTACCGATTGATTTTCCTGTTACATCTACTTTTTCAACGTTATCAAGAACTGAAAGTTCGATTTTATCACCGACTTTGTAGTCAGCAGGATTGTCAACTCTAAATTCTTGAAGATGTCTGTAGTTTTCAAGATTATTCTTTTTGAAGTGACCGATTTCAGCTTTAGTCAAGTGTTTTTCTTTAGCTGCGATTGTACCGACTTGGATTGCATTGTATCCGTCAGTTTCAACAGTTTTAACCTGAGTTACAACAATGTCATCAACTTTAATAACGGTTACAGGAATAGCCAATCCTTGTTCGTCAAAAATCTGTGTCATTCCAAGTTTTTTACCTATTACACCTAGTGTCATATTTTACCTTTCCTGCTCCCCCTACTTGGTGCGGGCACATCCCACCCCATATTCGGGTTTGCATTTTCTCTTGCGAGCGCTACGTCTTGCTTAATTACTTTACCTCTCGGGGACTTACACCCCGCAACCTTTCGGTTGCTCCGATTGTTTAATCTTCTCCTACAACTTTCGCCATAATCGTTCATAACAATCGGTCGCAGTTCACATTATATGCATAATGCTTATTTAATTTTCAATGTTGCTGCTTGATTTTTGAAATTATAATTTAACTTCAATATCAACACCAGCAGGCAAATCTAATCTGCTTAACTCTTCAGTTGTCTGTTGAGTCGGTTCGTATATATCAATAATACGCTTGTGTGTTCTTAATTCAAAGTGTTCACGAGATTTTTTATCAACGTGTGGTGAACGAAGAACGCAATATATACGTCTTTTTGTAGGTAAAGGAATCGGGCCTGCTACTTTAGCGTCTGTTCTTTTTGCAGTTTCAACAATTTTGTCTGAAGATACATCGATCAATTTGTGATCGTATGCCTTTAAACAAACTCTGATTCTTTGTCTTTTTGTTGTGCTAGCCATTTTTATTCCTTTTCTTTTTGGTTGTATTACTACACTTTGAGGGGAAATCCAATCCGCCTCCACTCCAGCGGCAATTCTTTATCACCTCTGAAATTGCTCAAGTCTGCTGTTTATAAATATTTCGGTACTTGTAAATCAGAATACCCGAGCATAATTGATGTTATTACAAACATAAACACCTGTCAACTTTAATTTTGCCCCTTTGTTGCGTTTTTGTTACAAAAAAAGACCGCCTCAATGACGGTCTTTTTCAATTTTATTTTGTGAAAATTTTAATCAGTAATTTCTATTTTCGGTTCTTTTTCATTTTCAGGTTCTGAAATTACGATTTCTTCTTCAATAACAACTTTTTCTTCATCAGAAGGTTTTCCTTCAGAAGTTTCAGCCTTATCGACAGGTTCTGCCTCAACGATTTCAATTATTTCTTCTTGAGTTTCACCGTCCTGAGAAGTTTCTTCCCCCTTCTCAACATCTTCTTCTGCTGCGGCTTCTTCTTCTTTTTTAGCCTTTTCTGCATCCAAAGCAGCCAATTCTTTCTCGATTTCGGATTCTTCTCTTGCTCTCAAAACAGGAATAGAAAGCATTAATGCCATTTGATCTCCTTCCTGTTCAAAGTTCAATTCAAGAGCTTCTTTATCCATTTCAACATAACGAGAGAGAAGTTCAATCAACTCTTTACGCATTCTCTCCATTAATTCAGGGGTCAAATTCGTTCTGTCCTGCATTAAGACAACTCTTAATCTGTTGCAGGCAACATCTTTAGCATTTTCTTTTTTCTCGGACTGACGGAAAAAACCCAATACTTTATTATAAAAATCTGCAAATATATCTTTCATTTTTATTTCTCCTTACCGACTAAGTTTGAGAAAAACTTTTTAACTCTTGCAACAATTCCTTTGTCTTCTTCAAGATTCAAGAAAGGAACATCCTCACCAATAATTCTTCTTGCGACATTGTTGTAAGCCTGACCGGCAAGAGATTTTTCGTCATTAACAATCGGTTCACCCTTGTTGGTAGAGGTAATAATTCCCGTATCTTCCGGAATAATACCGATAAGCTGTGCCGACAAAATATCAACAACATCGTCAACACTCATCATATCGTTTGATTTGATAAGGTTTGGACGAACCCTGTTCAAAAGAAGTCTGTAAGATTTGATTTCTTCTTTTGATTCCAAAAGTCCGATAATTCTGTCTGCGTCACGAACTGCAGACATCTCCGGAGTTGTAACAACGATAGCCTCCGACGCACCTGCAACGGCATTTTGAAAACCCTGTTCAATACCGGCAGGGCAGTCAACAAGAATAAAATCGAAGTCTTTTTTCAATTCTTCGCAAATACTTTTTAATTGTTCTTCCGTGACCGCAGTTTTATCTCTTGTTTGAGCCGCAGCCAACAAGCACAAATTCGGATTTTTCTTATCTTTAACAAGTGCCTGTTTCAACTTGCAGCGTTCTTCTACAACGTCAACGATTGTATATACAATACGATTTTCAAGGCCTAACAAAAGGTCTAAATTCCTAAGCCCCAAATCGGTATCAATCATAACTACTTTTTTCCCGGCTCTAGCCAAAGCTGTACCAATGTTTGCATTGGTTGTAGTCTTACCTACACCGCCTTTTCCGGATGTAATTACTATTACTCGACCGCTCATGGTTTCTCCTTTTTTATCTTTCTCGTCAGAAACTGACGGATTTGCTGTTGCGTTTGACATTTCTAACCTCCTGTCAATTTCTACGATTCATGTAGTTTGTAAATTATAATATGCTTTTTGCTTACACGTGCTTCCTCTGGTGTGAAAGTATCGGTTTTCTGCACGTACGGGATATTTATGGAATCAGGTCTGCGAGCAAAAACATCCCCAATTCTCAACTGAATTGCGTTCAATTTTAATGCTCTGATTCTTGAATAAGAATTTCCATCAGAACCCGCGTGAGCGATACCGCCCAAGATACCCCAAACCGTGATATCACCTTTGGCAACAATTTCAGCCCCCGGATTTACGTCACCGATAATAACGATATTACCGTCAGAAGAAATACTCTGACCTGAACGAAGAGTTCTGTGAATATACAAAGTCGGAAGTTTTTCCGTTTCTTTGTTATATTTCTTGAGTTCTTCTTCATCAATAACTTCTTCAATTTCAGAAACTTCGATTTCTTCTTCGTCCGTTGCCGGAGTTTCAACTTTTTCGGTTTTTGCCTCATCTTTTTGAGGTTCTTTTTCAGAAGTTTCTTGAACTTTTTTCGGCTTTTCGTCGTGCTCTTCAGGGTACCGATCCTCAAAATCACCTTCCCCGAAAATCTTGTCCAGAGCAGTTTCCAACTCTGCATTAACAGTTTCGTTTGCCTCTTTTGTTGCAGCGATATCAAGTGCCGGAACTTTATTTTCCAATCCTGAAATCTCAATACCTAACTCTTGTGCTGCCTCAGTTGTTTCTTTAGAAATCGTGCTGATAAATTGGATTTCAGAATCCATTGTTTCAATCAAAGCTTTGATACTAACAAGCTCTGAAGGCTTTAAGTCAACAGCACCCAACTTTAAGCAAACCTTTTTATTTTTTGCTTCCGGCATATCGAGAATTCTGCTCAACTCATAAATAATTTCAGATGTTTTCTTTGCATTTGCTAAATCAACGATAAAACCGTTTTCTATGTATCCCTTTTCCATATATTTCCTTCCTAAAAATCGGGCTATAATAAGAAGATACACAAAAAAAATTTTAACCGCAACGAATTATTGCAAATTGTAATGTTAATTTACGCAAGGACAGAAACTCTTTTTGAATCGAGCTTATTCGCCAAATCCTGTTTTGTAATCACTCCGTCCCCGTTGTGATCTAACCCGGAGTTTGCAGCATAAAATTTATCACCTCTGCGAGCAAGGACACTCTTTTTTGCATAAGCAGGAGTGAACACAAGTGCATACAAATCACCCGCAGATAACCTTGCATTTGCAGACATATATCGTTTTTTGCTCATCATAATACATTTTTCAACCAAATCCAGTTGTTGAACAGCAGACATATTCAAAATCTTCTGAGCCGTCAAATTCATACCGTAAGTGCGATTTAACGCTTTTATCGCAACCGTTGTAAACTGAATTAAACCGACAGCACTGCTTGAGCTACTTTTAGCTTGCGGGTTTAAACTGGACTCCATATTCATCAAAGCAATCAAGTCATTGTAGTCACAATTCAAATGCTGTGCAACTTGTTTTGCTTTATTCACAAATTCTGCAGTCAGAGTTTTTGAACCCGTAGCAGAAAGATTTGCCGAAGGTTTTGCAACAGAAGGTTTTGACACAGTTGGCGTTGTAGATTGTAAAGGCATAGCCGTCGGCATCCATGCCGACAAGTTACCAAATCCGCTGTCCATTAAACCCATATTTATTCCACCGCCATAATTGCCATAGGATGAAATCGGAGTCGACGGAACAGAAAACTGAAAACGCGGTGCGGAAGGATTACCAAAATTGCCATATCCGCCATATATTCCACCATTCATAAAGCCGTTATATGCATCAAACATCGACGGAAAAAGTGACAATCCGTGCGTGTCTTTATCCATATAATAATTTATACTAGGCATCGGCAAATACGGCATGTTAAAAATTGACGGAGAATAAGTAGCATAAGAACCTGTATTCAAGTGAGAATAAAGTCCTTGGCTCATAAAATCATCCTTAAAAGAAAACGCACCGCAAAACGGATTCATCATCATATTACCTGCATAAGATGTGAACGGATTTGTCATTGCAGCAGTATTCAGATTATTCAGATTTAATCCGACTTCTTCAAACATGATCCTATTTCCCCTTATATATATAAAGTATTTTTTCACTCATGAATTGCACTCATGTAAAAAAATATTAAGAAATGTATATTATTAACTAATGTGAATTTTTATTTTATAGTATTATTATAAGTAGGATAAGAGAATATTATGTTTAATGAAACAAAAACACACGAAATCACTGTCGACGTAGTAATTTTAACCATTATTAACAATGCTATACAAGTTTTGTTGGTTAAAAGAATGAACGAGCCGTTCAAGGATAAATGGGCAATCCCCGGAGGATATGTACGATTATCCGAAAATCTTGATCAGGCAGCATTAAGAGTATTGAAAGAGCGTACAAATGTAGACAACATCTACCTTGAACAACTTTACACATTTGGAGATCCGCTTCGTCACCCGAATGCAAGGGTTATCACTTGTGCATACTTTGCACTCGTTCGTGCGGAAGATATCAAAATTGTTTCATCTCCGGAACTCGGTTGGCACAAAGTTTCCAACCTCCCGCCACTTGCTTTCGACCACAAAGAAATTATCCAATATTCTCTTAAACGTACTCGAGAAAGACTTGAACTTTGTCCTGTATGTTATCAATTATTAAACGAAAAATTCACACTTACCGAAATGCAAAAATCTTACGAGTTAATCATGGAGAAAAAACTCGACAAAAGGAATTTCAGGAAAAAAGCACTTGCAACTCCGGGGCTCATCGAGCTTGATGAATACACAAAATCTTCATCTAAACGTCCCGCAAGACTTTACACTTTTGAAAACATTCAACTAAACTCCAAAAGAGCTCATTTCATTTCAAACAAGAAAAAGGAGAAAAAATAAAAAATGGTTACATTTATCTGGATACTTCAAATTATTTCTGCAATATTTTGTATAATTCTCGTACTTTTACATTCACCGAAAGGCGATGGAATTGCGGGGATTGGCGGAGCTTCTCAACTTTTCACTTCACAAAAAAGTGCAGAAAAAGGGTTGAATAAAGTTACCGCAATTTTTGCTGCAATCTTTGTTGTAACAACATTTTTACTCGGTTTTGGTATCATTAAATAACAACCGACGGAAGATTTTGTCATGAATATTCTTGTAACAGGAGCATCAAAAGGTATCGGCAGAGCCATTGCGAAAGAATTTCTTGGCTATGGTAAAGTTTTTGTTACCGGAAGAAATGAAGAAGACCTGAAAACTATTGGTGCAAAAGACTATTGCCTATGCGACCTTTCAAAAGATATCACCCCGCTCGTCAAATTTATAAAAACCCATGACATAGATATTTTAATAAACAATGCAGGGGAATACATATACAGGGCAATAGATTTAGCCTCTTCGGACGAAACCGAAAGACTTTTTCGCACAAATCTGATTGCCCCGACAGAACTTATCACAGCCGCAGTTCCCCACATGAAAAAGGAAAAATGGGGGCGAATTATTAATATCGGCTCTATTTCCGGTATTATGGGGGAAGCCTACGCAAGCCTTTATTCTGCGTCAAAAGCCGGTTTAATGGGATTGACAAAAGCCTTAGCACTTGAACTTGCAGAACATAACATCACAGTCAACACAATCAACCCCGGTTGGGTTGAAACCGAACTCGGACTTGGTTCAATCGACGAGAGCGAATTTTCAAGAGAAGAAATAGTAGAATGCATCCCTCAAAAACGGTTTGTAAAACCCGAAGAAATCGCAAAACTATGCAAATACTTAGCCTCCGACGACGCAAAAGGCTTAACCGGTCAAGGGATTAACCTCTGTGCCGGACTGAGCGTTGGAATATAATTTAGTGAAATGTGATGGGAAATGTTATATTCCCCACTACTAAAACTTACCCCAACACAGCCTTCACGACTTTTTCTGCCGAAATCTTCAAGCAATCCAGCGTTTCACAAGTAGTTTGTCTATGTTCCCAAAGACAAGGTTTTATCGGACATTTATCATTTGCTTTTATCGCAACGACATTTTCAGATTGCGGAATTAACTTTTTATCATCAGTCGGCCCGAAAATCACATACGTTTTCGTTTTCATTGCGACAGCAACATGCAATGGTGCGGAATCAGAACAAATAAATTTTTCAGCCTTTCCGATAAGAACAGCCAAATCCTTCAAACTTTTCGTCTTTCCATAGTAATTTGAAAAATTCGGATTTTGAACATCAACACTCGCAAGAATTTCTGAAATTACTTCATCATCATCAGGGCCGCCGGCAAGCAGAACATGCTTTCCGTTATCTAACAATAGTTTTACGACTTCTGCCCAAATCTTTGCCGTAATCGTTTTTATCATGCCTTTTTGGACACTCATTTTGCTTACCCCCGGATGAATTAAAACCGAGTTTTCAAATTTTTCCTGCATTTCAACATTAATTTCAGGAAGTTCCGTCTTGAAATTCGTCACAGGAGTAACCAAATCATGATACATCGCACAAGCATACTGGTTTTTATTCAAAGGAACTGCTTTTGTCAAAAGTTTTCTGCTCAAAGCACCTGTATCATATCCGTAACGTTCTTTTATCCCAGTCATTCGCAACAAAATGCTTATTAGCTTGTTTCCGCCCGAAGAAACAACCATATCAAAATGTTCCAAACGAGCTTGCAAAACCAGTTTTAGCAATTCAAAATATTTGTTTTTACCTTTTACATCAATCAAAAACAAATCATCTATAACATTCGTCAAATCCTTGACACTTTTGCTTCTCGGCTCTAATGCCAAAGTTATTTTAGAATTTGGAAATTCTTTTTTCAAAGAAATCAGAGTCGGAAGAAAAAATATTTCATCACCGATTCCGCCAAAATTTATCGCAAGTATTTTTTTCATCTTTTCCATAAACCTATTATATAAAAAAAAAGCTGCCTATCAAGTGAGGCAACATTTTTTATAAAAATTATCTATAATTATTAAATTGAAGCGGGTAATCATATTTTTCTTCATTTCCGCGAAGCATTTTAATAACCGCTTGCAAATCATCCTTATCCTTGCCGGAAACTCTCAACTTATCACCCTGAATTGATGTCTGCACCTTAATTTTAGAGTCCTTAATATCAGACGCAATCTTTTTGGCAAGTTCTTGAGAAAGACCTTTTTTAAGATTATAAACCTGACGAACCCTTCCGCCAAGAGCATTTTCAATACCTTGAGCATCCAAAATTCTTATGCTCAAACCTCGTTTAACCAATTTGGTTTGCAAAATATCATAAATATTTCGCAATTTCATCTCATCCGACGTCGTAATCGTAATAGATTTGTCAGCCTCCAAATCTATTTCCGAATTTGAATCTTTCAAATCAAATCTAGAAGAAACATCACGCTTCACCTGATCAACAGCATTCACAAGCTCCTGCCTGTCAAACTCTGAAACAACATCAAAACTGCATTCTTTTGCCATAACATTACCCCTCTCTTTTTTACCTATAATAACACGAAAATGCAGGAATTTTCACTCCTGCATTAAAAACTTTTACGGTGATTTTTTAAACCAATTTCTAACAGCTTTAAATGGTTTTGCAATAACACTTCCGACTGACTTAAAACCTTTTCCAATCGTTTTACCGATACCCTTAAAGTTTATAAGTGCAAAAGCTCCGATTGCCAAAATTCCGAGCCCGACTTTTTTCAAAAGGCTAAAATCTTTCTTTTCTTTATCTTGCATTTTTTGAAATCTGTCATTATCAAGTTGTCCGGACATCGTAACTCCGCCAAGCAAATTTGTTGCTCCGCCGTTGTAAAACGACCCCGGCATAACAGGCATAGGTTGCATAGATGCCGTTGCTAAATCTTGATACATTATCGGGTTATAAAAATCGTCACCGCCAATTCCCATAGTTTTTCTCCAATTAACCACCTACTTATATAAAGTATTTTTAGGTGTAAAAATTGATTTTTTGTAAAGTTCTGTTAAGACATTTACTTTAAAAGGCGATAAGACGATAAATCTATTTAGTGAAATGTGAAAAGTAGAGGGATTTTTGCCATATTTAACAAATTGCACAACAAAAAACCGCCCCAAAGGAGCGGTTTTTTGTTTCTTTATTTTCTTTCAACTACTTTTTCAAGAAATCTGGGATTTCAATGTTTGTGAAGCTTGAAGAAACTTCAGGCATTGAACTTCTTTTTGGTTGAGAATTCATAGTTGAATTGCTTGCCTGATTAAACGAATTTGCGAAAAAGTCAGACGCACTCAACTGTTTAATTTCAGGTTTTTGAACGGTTTCCACCGGTTCATTTTTCAATTCAAAACCTGTTGCAATAACAGTAACTTGAATTTCATTAGAAATATTTTCGTTTACTGCAGTACCGATAATAACAGTCGCATCATCCAAAACTGCATCATGAATAATATTTGCAGCATCTGTAATTTCGTGAAGTGTCATATCAGGGCCACCCGTAATATTAACGATTACACCGGAAGCACCATTGATAGAAGTTTCCAACAACTGTGAATTGATAGCGATTTCAGCAGCTTTAATAGCTCTGCCTTCACCTGTTGCACGACCGATACCCATAAGAGCGGAGCCTGATGCTTGCATAACGTTTTTAACATCAGCAAAGTCAACGTTGATTGTTCCAGGAACTGTAATGATATCAGAAATACCTTGAACACCTCTCAAGAGAACTTCATCAACAATGATAAATGATTCAGTCAATGAAACCTGTCTGTCAACGACCTGCAACAACTTGTCGTTAGGGATTACGATAACAGCATCAACAGCTTCTCTAAGTTTTTCAAGCCCTTGAACTGCTTGATTTTGTCTTTTACGACCTTCCCAAGAGAAAGGCTTTGTAACAACCGCAATAGTTAAAATTCCGAGTTCTTTAGCAATTTTAGCAACAACCGGAGCTGCTCCGGTACCTGTACCGCCACCCATTCCGGCAGTAATAAATACCATATCTGCACCGTCTAAAGCTTCCGTAATTTCTTGTTGAGCTTCTTCTGCTGCTTTTTCACCTACTGAAGGATTTCCACCTGCACCTAAACCTGCTGTAGATTTTGATCCTAATTGAATTTTGTTTTTTGTCTGACCAAATTCCAAAACTTGAAGGTCAGTATTCATCAACCAGAACTCAACACCTGACAAACCTGATTTAATCATTCGGTTAACAGCATTGCCGCCGCCACCACCGACACCGACAACTTTAATTTTTGTAGGGTTAATCATAGGACGTGGTGTTTGATCCTGACTTGGTGTTTCATCTTTCTTTGCGAAGATATCTGATACGAAATTTTCCACTATTTTTACCTCTTTATTGAATATTACTTATTTTTGTTTCATACGAACCCATTTTAGGGTCGCCCCAATTTTATAATAACATAGTATTTTAAATAGGGCAAAAGTACAATAATTTATGCAAGAATATGAACAAAAGTTAATAATTTTGTTTTCCATGCCTCTATTTAAAAATTTTGAAGTGGAGAATTTCAGATTTTAGCGGGCGAAGTTCCCCAGTGGAGCTTGTCATTAAGAATTGAATAAAACTCCGAGCCCTCCAAGAGCACAAGCTTTGCCATATATTCGGATTTTGAAATAATAATTTCGTTACAAAATTCAAAGCACTCCTGCCCGTCGGCGTACGAGCAATAAGACGCATCGTCGTCGCTTACGCAAATCGTAATCACCTCATCAGCGGGAATTACAAGCGGTCTTGCGGTAAGGGTATGAGGACAAATCGGGACAATTACAAATGCCTCCAATTCCGGTGCAAGCACAGGACCGCCAGCAGAAAGCCCATACGCCGTAGAGCCCGTCGGGGTCGCAATTATAACCCCGTCAGCAAGATAATTACAGACGATTTTTCCGTTAATTTTCAATGAAAAACGAGAAGTTCTACCCCCTTTTGACCCCTTGACGACAAAATCATTCAATGCCAAAAACTCGCCACTCGAGAGCATCAATCGGTCTTCCACCTTATATTTACCGTTAAGAATTTTTTCAACCGAACTTTCTATTTCTTCTTTTGAAGACTGGGACAAAAACCCCAAACGACCAAGGTTTACCCCAAAAACAGGGGTATTAAATTTCGCATAAAACCGTGCAGATTTCAGGATTGTGCCATCTCCTCCGATAACAAAAACGAAATCATAGCCCGATTTGAGGTTATCGACATCCAAAACCGTCGATGAAATTCCGTTTTTCGTCAAAATCGACAACAACTTCTGCTGAACCTCACGTGCGTGTTCAATCTTCGGATTATAAGCGATAGCAAAATTCAAGTTTTTCATAAGATTATGATAGCACGAAAATTAATGTTAAAAAAGTGAATAGGCTAATAGGTAACTAGGTGGTGGAAAACCCTCCACTCATTACCAGCCACTTCATCCACATAAAAAAAACGACGTACTTTGCAGTTCGTCGTTGGAAAATTAATAGGAAAAAGGAAAAAGGGAAAGGAAATTTTGTTTTTTAATTGTGTTAATAAGTTAGTAGGTAAATAAGTTAATAAGTGATTTTCGTTCGCTTCGCTCAATTTTTATTTGTAAAGGTCTTTTCACTCTTAACTTTTCACCTTTCACTCTCTACCCGAATGTCTTGAATGTAGATTCAACGTTCTTTTCAATAACTTTTTGAACCGCATCCATTTCGGTTTGAATTGCGTCTTGTTCAGTATCAAGCTGTTTCAAACGTAATTCTAAGTTTTTATCTTCTGCCTGAACGATTTCGATTTGAGAGTTGATATCTTGAACTGATTGATCGTAGAGGTATTTTTCGTGTTCGTATTCGTTCATTGCATCTTGGTATTTTTCTTGGTCTGTTTCTGTTGACGTTGTGAGCGGATATTCAATCATTACACCGTTTGCATCAGGAATCCAGATTGAAATAAATCTGCCTGATGTATCTTTTTCAACTTTACAGTTTTGAATTGCCTTGAATTCTTGAACTTTTTGAGCTGAACCGATTGTGTAGCATTTGATGTTTGATTGAGATTGATCGTTGTTATCATACTGTGCATTTTGAACATCTGATTCTTTGTAGAAGTAAGGTGTATCTTTGCCTGTAGTAGTATCTGTTACGTATCGGATTAACCAATTTGTTGCTACACCGTTGTTGTATTTTTGGTCTAATAATTCTTTCCAAGCATTTTCTTCAATTTGCTTTTTCTTTTGTTCATCAGCATCCGTAATTGACGGATCAGGTGAACCCAAAACTCTCAAATCTTTTGCACCAACGGCATAAGATTGACCGCCGTTAACTCTGGTGATAATGCTTGATGATGCTGCAACAGGAACATAATCTTCCTGCCATCTTGACAAGTAGCTGACTGTGTATTCGCCGTTGCTTTGTGCAATCATTGCCGTAATTTCGTTAGTAAGAGCACCGTCTTCAAATGTATAAACTGTTTTTGTGTAATCATCAACCGACGGCGGAACCGGAACCGTCATTCCCAACAAGTCGTTGTAAAAATTAGCCGACTCGTTAGATAGGGCAGTTCTTTGTTGGTTGACTTGCTGACCTTCGTATTCAACGTTGGTCTTGCGAGCTGTCAAGCCTAAAAATCTAGCTTGTGATGCTGACATTCCCATTCGTCTGCCCTGTTCCTTTCTTTCTTGTACTTTGTGCTTACATGCATGTTATCGGCAGGCTTTAGGAAAATCTTTAATTTTTTATCCTTTCATGTTACGAAATCGTTACAAAAGGTATTTTCAATTAATTTCGAAATCGGTCTGAAAGATAGGACAGAATTGCTCCTCCGACCTCTTCATTCGGATCAAAACATGCCTGTTGCGGATTAGAAATATTGCGAAATAACATGGCTACAAGAGGCCCGAAAGCATCCGGAACTTGAGTTTTTCTGTAAACTCCCGCCAAAAAAGATTGAATATTCGGAGAATTTGTATTATTAAACCTTGAAAGTTGCGGATACAATTTTTCTACTCCACGTGTACCTTTGTCAATCATTCTGTTAAGAATATAAAGTGTTTCAGAGATTTGATACTCGTTATTGGAATGAGTCAGCACCTCTTTCAGATACGGCAGACCAAGTTCTTTTTGCTTTACGAAATAATCCACTTTATCTTGATTAAATTCAAGATAATTGTGTTGAGTCCTAAGCTGTTTGGGAATTTGACATGCCTGATTATTAACACATGCCTGCCTGTTTTGTAAATTCACACAATTTCCGATAGTCAAACCATACACAACGAACCCCTTCTACGAATACACAAACGGAGCACCGTTTTTAATTTCAAACAATATATTATCCGCAATAACCTTCAATTCTTCTTTCGACTTACCGTTTGCAGCTTGCCTGTAAAACTCATCTACCAACGGTTGAATTGCCGCATCTTTTTTGGATTTAAAGTTTCTTAATTCAGTTGAAACAAGTCGCTTTTGAAGATTTAACTCTGTTTCGGCATTAATTTTTTTCACTTGAACATCTTTAATCGCTTCCCCATATAGCTTACCACCATAAGCAGTTACCGCAACACCGGTGACTCCGAAAAACAACTGTTTAAATTGCGGGTTTGAAGTATCAAGCAACCAATTATAGAAAAACGCACGATAATCATTCACAAAAGAATTAAAAGCCGGCTTTGAAGTTCCGTCCCCACCGATATTCGGGTTAACTTTCGTCGTTGATGTCCTGATTTTTGAGGCAACACGTTTTACGAAATTTTCCGTTTCTTCCTTGCCCCAATTAACTTTTGACATTTTTTCCCTGATATAATCTTCTGTTGCGTCCATAATTTTAAAACTGTTTTCAAGATTTACCATATCTGTTTTTTGAGTTTTAGAAGAGGAATTTGCGACAATCGCCGTAATTTTTTCCTCTGTTTGTTTTAAATAATCATTAATAAACCCTTTACTTTTGGACGCATTTTTAAAAGCAAAATACCCCAAACCGATGATAGACCCGACAGTTGCAAGCCCCATCAAAAGATATTTCCAACCACTCTTTTTAGGTTCTTCCTTTTTTGTATCAGACGAAGTAAAATACAAACTTTTCAAAGTTTTTTGCCCAAAAGTTGAAAGAATTTTATTATCACCTGACAAATAATTATCAAAATCAGCGGCTTGTTTTGAGAGCATGCTCCTTATTATTTGCATTTTTCCGGCAAACGATTGAGTTTCAACGTCAATCAATTTTTCTTGCAAGTTTTTCTGAATATCCGCATCTTTTTTCTTAATCCAAATATCTTTATATCCTTCAAGAAAAGTCTTACCCATAAATGCCATTGCAGAAAGAGCAAGCACACCCGTTCCGGCAATTACGGAGGTTCTACTCGGGTTTTGTACCATTTGATATATTGCTTGTGTTGTTTCTTCGCTGAGATTGACGTTTCTGGTAACCGTCGGAAGCCATTTTTCTTTTTCTTTCACCAATTCCATTGCATTTTTGGCATTACGCTTCACAAACATCGATAAAACCGCAACCGCCCCCATTACTCCGAGAGAAACGCCCGCTACCGGAAGCAGACTTTTTTCTCGAGTTGTGGTGTTTTCATAAATCTTGTGCGGAAGCCTTTCTTTTTCGGTTATTACCATTGAATTGTAGGTGTCATTAAGGCTTATCGGCTCATTTTCCTTAATCAACGAATTCACGATTACACCTTCTTTTGTAGAAAAATGAGTTTTTCGTTGAGTTTGCGTCATATTTTTTTGTTGCCTTCTGGCTTCAGCATCCATTAGAGGATTAATCTGCATTTTCTTCTATATCCTTTTCTTCTTCCCCCCTAAGCTTTTTATACAAATCATGTATAAACGTTTTCAACTTAAAGGCTTTTTTTGTTTCATCAATTTGTTTGTCATCATTATCTGAATTTTGAACTCCGAAAATTGCAAACAATGATTTGATTTTCTTTTTAAGTTCACCAAAAGTTTCAGAAATCTTCTTTGCAATCGCAGCCTTAACTTCACCATACACAGCCACTAATTTATCTGAAATATCTGCAAGCTTTTGAAAAACCGTCTGCACTGTTTGCGGGAAGTTGCGAATTGTATTCAATACCCTGCCCACAATCGTATTCAGGACAAAATTTATAGGCTTTGAAATTATACTCGGAGTATTCGCTGTAAAAAAACTCGCCAATGCCGCTGTTTTTTGAGAAGCATTCATCATTGCCTTATCAAATGCAGCCGCCTGTTTAGCAAAATTCTCCACATCCTGTTGTCTTTGCAGTTTTGCCATTTTTTGAGCCTTCAAAAATGCTCCGATTGCTGCACACTCATTCCAACTCATTTCTCCTGGTTTTGCCGAAAAATCAGCTTTTTTAGCACCTCCACCCATTCCGTTACAAATCGGGCATGCTCCTAACGGAAGCCCATGCGGGCAAGTCCCTATTCGTGAATTATTCGTTGCTTGCACTGTTGAAAGTGACATTAAAAAATCCTCTTTTTCAAAACATCAAGAGGACATAAACAAAACTAAAGCACTCCCGTACTGCACGCAGAAGTGTTATTTTTGAGCATTCCGGCTTTTACGGCTGCGGCTACAGCTGGAGATGTTCACTCCATTTCCTCTTGTTATGAAAATCGTAAAATAAGCGAATTCAGATGTCAAACCAATGTTAAATTATTTATCTTTTTCCAAATCACCGGTAGCTCTATTGGCTTTTACCTTAGCTTCATTATATATATTCTTGGAAATTACGGATTTTTGGGCATATCGTTGTTTTTGAAAATCCAAAATTTCCTTTTCTTCCTGCAATTTTTGAATTTGACGTTTTAGTTCTTCAATCTTTGCATCGTTTGCAGCAATATTAGAATTTGCATGACTCAACAACTTTTGATCATTATCATACAAGGCTTTTGCCTTAACCAATTCATTTTGAGCTTTTTCGTCGACAAATTTAAGATATTTTTTGATATTTATTCTCAATTTCTGGTTCGTGACATCAAGCAAAGTCTTTTTGACTTTTTTCGGGTATTCCTCGTAAGTCGGCAATTTACCATGCGTAATAAACGAAACAAGCCTATTCATCTGCTTTTGGACATTTTGTGCGAACTCAGGATATTTTCCGAGAAGAATTGTGTACGCAACAGTTGCCCTTTCTTGGTTACAAGCCTGACAAAAGCACAGCCCGTTGTGTTTTGCAACAGAACCACCTTTTGAAGCAGGAACAATATGTTCAAAAGTCGAAGTCATATTATCTGCAATTTGTCTTACAATCTCTGTATCAGTACATCTTCGCATATTCAAAAGCAAATTATCCGCAGTTTGTGTACTGTAAGGGAGGTCGTTCACCTGTTGCCAAAATTTGTTCGCAACACTTTTACTGTTGAACGAACCTAAAAATCTTTTGTAAATATCTACAAGCTCCAATCGTTTTGTAGCATTCGGTTTGTTTCTATCCGAAATCAAACTCAAAGTTTTGAGTTTAACCTTGTCGAAACACTTTTGTATGTGGTGAGTGTCAGGCAAACTCTTTCCGAGTTCTTCCAATTTGTTCATAGCTCTTTCTCTTTGAGCTAAAAACAAATTTTTTCTAGCCCTTGCAATTTTGTCGTGATACATCCAAACCTCTGGTTTGTTGAAAATTTCTGAAAACGTATTTTTCGGATACTGTTTTGCATAAAAATCCATATAAAACAGTAATTCCTGATAATTTTTCGGAACTTGATCTTTAATCGTATTGAGTTTCTTCATCACCTGCGGAGCGTTTTTCGTCATACCGCCCGTGATTTCAAGAATTTCTTTAGCCTCCAGTTTCCCAACTCTACCAAGTCCGTCCATCTTACGTTTTACGGATTTTCTGCTGACAAGTTTTTCCAGTGGCGTAAACGGGTGCTTTTTCGACAAATTACTAAAAAATTTAAAAACATCGTGCGTTCTAAATTCGTCCAACGCCGTATTACGGAGTTCTGCTCTTGAGCCGGCACGAACACTTGTGACAAAATGGTTTCGCTGAGGAATACTCATCATTTTTTTACCACATCTTGCACAAGTCAAATTCGGAATATCACGAATATCGTAAAAAACACCCTTTGGCAGTCTGCCTGTGAAATTCGGGGCAGATTTTTTACTATCGAAAAAACTAATACTAAAATTCATATTCATATAAATACCATAAAAAAAATTTTTGCTATTAATATTACAAAACTTAAAACCGCCGGCGAAACGTGTCACCGACGGCTCCTTAGTATATGTGAATATCACAATATTATTTTTCGACTTCTGCCAACGCATTCACTACATCGACATCCCACTTTTTGCCTGCCTCTTCTTTCATAATCGAAAGTGCTTTTTCTCTCGGCATAGCCTTTCTGTATGGTCTGTCGGACGTCATCGCACAAAACGCATCAGCAACCGCAATAATTCTTGACCCGAGCGGAATTGACTGCCCCTTCAATCCTTCAGGCTCACCCGAGCCGTCAACTCTCTCTTTTTGGTAATTTATATACGGAACAACTTCTGACAAGAAGTTAATATTCATCAACAAGTTAACCCCAATATTTGAGTGGTTTTGGATTTTTTTGAAATCTTCAGCCGACAACTTGCCGTTTGTTGCAAAGATTTTTTCAGGAAGAGTAATCTTGCCAATATTCTGCAACAAGCCCGCATAATAAATCAAATCGGTAGTTTTTTCGTTCAACCCCATTGCTCTACAAATTTGGCGAGCCAAATCCGCCGTATTCTGTGAGTGTGAAACGGTATACCCACCCTTAGCATCAACAGCGTGAGCAAGTTGAACAACAAAATTCTGCTGATAATCGCACAAATCTGCAATCAAAGCGGTCAATTCTGCCCTTATGTGTTGCAAATCGCTTACGTGTGCGGTTTTATCATCCATAAGCTTTGTAGAATAATCAATCTGTTCCTGCAAAGTCATTGATGTTGCAAGAAGAGTTGCCATGCTTTCCACAAGATTGATATACTCGGACGGAATTTCTTTTTTGCTTTCCAAGGCAATAATCCCGACATTACGAGTATTGCAGTGCATAGAAACCGCCGTCACATTATCTTTACTGATAGTATACTGTTCGTTAAAAGCTACACTGATAATAGAATTTTCGTCCAAGTTATAACCTTTGTGTTTAAGGTTTTCAACCGAACTTCCGACGAGCACAAGGTCATGTCCCTCATTATCAACGGCTTTTGCATATTCATAAGAAAAATAAATATTGCAATTTTCAATCTCCAACATCTGCTTAATCGAATGAGCGATAGAAGCATAAATCGCATAATCATCTTTGGTATCAAAATTCAAGACGCAAAGAGTATTTTTCAGCGAATAAATAGAAATAAGCTCTTTCAACTGGTTAATCAAACCTTCTTTTTTATCCTTGACATTTGAGCCGATTTTCTTTGCCAAATCCTCCGAAATCAAATGTTCCGAAATAAAATCACCAAGGTTAAGAGCAAAAAATTCCTCCATCGGATCGTTCTCAAGCATAAATTCTTCGGACTGACCGAACAGAGAAACACCGCTTTTTACATCTTTATTTTTCATGAGCTTTTCCTTCTACTTGCATGTGCATGCCTTTGTTATAATATACGGCACAACTTTGAAAAAACTTTAATGATTTTTACAAAAATTCATACTTTAGTATGGGAAAGTTCATACTTTGGTTTGGAGGGAAGGGGGAAGGAAGCGGAGTGGTGTTAGAAAAAAGTTAATAAGTAAATAAGTAAATTCGCCCTATCGGGCTCGTGAATAAGTTCGTATAGTTCGCTTCGCTCAATATTAGCTTTGGTGCGTAGCACCCGTTTTGAACTTATTACCTTATTAACCTATTTACTTATTCACTTATATTCTACCAAATCACCTTTTCAATCAATTCGATTTCGTTACCGTCAGGGTCTTTTACGAAGGCGATTTTTGAGCCCTTACCATTCAAATCAAACGGTTCGTACAAATATTCATAACCCAAAGAGTGTAATTTCTCCGTAAATTCAGCCAAGGAATTTACCGCAAAACCAAAGTGTCCGAAGTTTTCGCCGATTTTGTAGCCGTCTTTCGGGGTTTCGTCATTGTAGGTCAACTCGATTTGACAACAGCCGGATTCATCGTTCAAAAAGTATAATTCGCAATCCTCAAGGCGTTTTTTGTGGTCTAATTTCATATTCAAAAGTTCTGTATAAAATTTCAAAGATGCGTCAATATCTTTTACTCTAATCATTGAATGTAAAAATTTCATTATTCTTCTCCTTCATCTGTGTGTGTCACAACACCATTTGAGGCGTTGTTGTCTATAATCATTGTATTACGAATAATCGTATGTGCCATTAGCAACAAGTACGGATTTATTTGATAATTTGAGGACATATCGACTTTTGCCTTCATCTGCCCGTTTTCAGGCGGTTTCGGGTTCGATTCTTTTGCCGTAAACGTCACGGCAGACTGCATTGCGTAAGTTTTGCCGTCACCCTCAATACGTTTCAACAACTCATCTTTCGGGAATTTCGTCGTGCACTCGATGCTTACGCTGACAGAATTTGAGGTTTCCAAAATCAACGTAGCGACGAGTTTGCCAAAGTTCACCGTCGTAATCGTTACAATCAAAACACCGTTGTCCTCTTTTTCTTCCTCTTGTGAAGAAATTTCCAAATCAAAATCAGTGCCCTCCTGTAACGGCAGCCATGGCAAATACAGCAACATCAAGGTTTTCAACGTCTGTTGAGGGTTTTCGGCAGAAGCCAGTGCGACACTTGCGTTGATAAGTTTTGCGGTATCTTTCAACTGCGAAAGGTCGGAAATGCCCTGTTTTGAGGCATTTGCCATAGACAAAATCAGTTTTGTTATTGCATCCTTGCCGTTCGCCTGAATTAGTGCAGAAATATCGACAAGATTAATCATGCCGTTTGCGGAAATTTGAAGGGTTTTGACAGCAGCTTGCAGTTGAGAATTCATCTGTGCTTTTAGTGCATTTTGAATTTCTGCGGTCGAAAGCCCTTGAAGTTGTGCCAAAATTTGGGCTTGAGTTTGCGAAAGCATATTTTTCTGGAGCATTTGTCCGCTCAAAAGGCGATTTAGTTGCATTTGAGTAATATTTTTTTGCACCATATAAATAAAGTCGTTCATATTACGTGGCAACTTCATCAAATCACGCACAAAAACAGAGGTGTCACTTCCGCCGAGATTACCCATTTGCGGAGCTGGTTGAGAATTGTTTACGGCAGGCTTTTGAGAGGCTTGTGGAGTTGGCTCTTTCGGAGCAAAAGTTTGCTGTGAAGGTTGAACGTTCATATTCGACAAAGCCCCGCCCTGCTTGACCGTGCGGTAAGAAACAAACTTTGAAATCATATTGCTCAAATTAAACTTATCCACATGTTTATATTAAATGATTTTTTCAAGAATGTCCAGAAAATTTTGTCCAACCCATCACCGAAATTTCTAACCTTCAACATAGTTTTAGGTTGAAATTTCTCTCCTCACACTTGGAGAGGTTAAAGACTGCCAAGATTACACCAAAACTGCTTTGGTGCATTGCACCAGATTTGAACTTACTCACTTATTTACTTATTAACTTATTCACCTATTCTGTGAAACGCCTACGCTTTTCGCCCCACGCTCAGCTATCCCAAATATGCTTGCGGATAGTCGTAATCCTCTTTAAATCCTAAATGACGATAAAGTTTCAAGGCTTGATAGTTATCCGTTTCTGTCGTTGTATTAACTTCTGAAATAGGACGTTCGCCCGATTCTTCCATTGCAATAAGTTTTTCAAGGGAATTTCTTAACATAAGTTTTGACAATCCTAATCCCTGATGTTCTTTCTTAAGCCCAAAAATCGGAATGTTTGCGATTTTGCCGTCCGTAAGGTTCATAAAGCAGAACCCGACAGGTTTTCCGTTATACAAAAGTACACTTGTTGCCTCCGGAACAAATTCCGCATAAATATTTTGCGTAATCTTTGAAAGAATATCGTCGCATCCTTCTTCTGTCTTAAATCTTGAATCAAATAAGGCATCCGAACTATCTTTAAAAGCTTCACAAATAACTTTTATTGCATCCTCAAAATATCTGTTATCCCAATCAGTAAGGTAATATTCCGGAGATAAAGCTTCCGGCTTATACATATTGAGAATTTCTTTTGAATTTGTGCCACACATCATAAATCTTAAAACTACTGTTCCGATAAATTTGAAACCATAAGCCGCCATTACATGAATTAAATCTTGTTGTTTTCCAAGCAACGGATACGAAACAACCTTATCTTCTCTATCAAATTCAGTTTCATCCAAAAATTCTTTTACCAAAACTTTGGCTCTTTCTTCCATATTTTCCAAATGATAAGAGTGAATAATATTTAATTCGACGGATTCCGAAATTGAAGTTGTGTAAATTAGAAAAGCAACAGGGATACTGTCCTCAAAAAGTACAATACATTTTATCAAATCTTTTCTGATTGCATCTACGAAATCCGCATATTCCAAAGGTGCAAGTTCAAACTTGTAATCCTCAACGGCTCTGTCTTTAAAATCATTATATAAATTCTCAAAAGATTTAAAATCATTTTCTTCTATTAATCTGGCAATTCTTTCCATAATTTTTCCTTAATTTATTTTTCTGCACCCAACTGCAAAGTGTGGTGCATTTTTTCTTTTTTTGTTTCCAAATAACGCTTGTTATATTCCGTAATCTCGGATTGAAGGTTCACAATCTCGTTGACACTCAATCCGTAACCTTTTAACCCGACGATTTTCTTCGGATTATTTGTAATCAGATTGAAGGTTTTGTAACCCAAATCTCTGATAATTTGAGCCCCGACACCGTAATCCCTCAAATCAGGTTTAAACCCGAGTGAAATATTAGCCTCAATCGTATCCTGTCCGCATTCTTGCAAATGATATGCTTTAATTTTATTAATAAGCCCGATACCTCTGCCTTCATGCCCTCTAAGATAAACTACGGCACCTTTTCCGTACTTTTCAATCATTCTTAAAGCCCCATGAAGTTGGGAATTACAATCACACTTCAAACTGTGGAAAATATCCCCCGTCAAGCATTCGCTGTGAACCCTGACAAGCGGGATTTTGTCGCTTCCGTCATCTTTTACAAGGGCAACGTGTTCTTCGCCGTTTACGTGGTTCTTGTAACCGTAGATTTTGAAATGTCCGTATTTTGTCGGCAAATCTGCTTCTGCCTCCCGAGTAACAAGTTTTTCGGATTTAAGACGATATGCGATAAGTTCTGCAACCGAAATAAACTTTATACCGAATTTATCGGCAAAAGCTCTCAAATGGTCACGACGCATCATATTCCCGTCATTATCCATAATTTCACACATCGCACCTGCAGCGACATGCCCGCAAAGTCTTGCCAAATCCACAACTGTTTCGGTATGTCCCGTTCTCGTCAACACTCCGCCACGTCTTGCAACGCAAGGAAACAAATGCCCCGGACGTCGCAAATCCGACGGAATCGCATCAGGGGCAAGTGCAACTTCAATAGTTTTAGCCCTATCATAAGCGGAAATTCCTGTTGTGACTCCGTATTTTTCGGCAGCATCAATACTGATTGTAAATGCAGTTTTCATGCTTTCGTTATTCTGTTCAACCATTTGCGGCAAGTCAAGTTTTTCTGCAAGCTCCGGAGAAATTGCAAGGCAAATCAAACCTTTTGCATTCTCCGCCATAAACTTTATAATTTCAGGAGTAACTTTTTCGCCCGAACAAATTAAATCACCTTCATTTTCACGATCCTCATCGTCAGCAACGATAATCATTTTGCCGGATTTAAAATCTTCTATTGCTTCTTCTATACTGTCAAATTTAAAATTTTCCATTAGATAAAACCGTTCTCCATCAAGAATTTTTCATTTATTGTATTGTTATTATTATTCACATATAAAAATTTTTCAATGTATCTGCCTAAAATATCTGTTTCAATATTTACAACATCTCCCCTTTGAAGATTTTTGAAGTTTGTATTGTCCATTGTGTGCGGAATTACGGCAGTTTTAAAAACATTTCCGCTCAAATCCGCCACCGTCAAACTAACCCCATTCACGGCAACAGAACCTTTATAAACAAGATATTTCGCTTCACTCGACTCAACTTCAAAATACAAATCATAATAATCGTTATTTTTTTCAACTTTAAGCAAATGTCCTACACCGTCAATATGACCTTGAACGATATGTCCGCCCATTTTTGAGGTTGGAGTGAGTGCACGCTCTAGGTTAACAACATCACCGATTTTTACTCTTGAAAAATTCGTAACTTTCAATGTTTCCTGACTAAGATTTACCGTAAAAGATTTTTTATCAAAATCGACAACCGTCTGGCAACAACCGTTTACGCAAATGCTATCACCTAATTTTATATTTTCTAAAACAGTTTTACACTCAACAATCAAATCCGCACCGCTCGAATGCCTTGTAAATCCTTTTATTAACCCTGTTTCTTCAATAATTCCCGTGAACATACCTAAATAGTACCATAAAAAGTCGGGAATACAAACTTTAGAAATTTTCTTGATTTTTCCAAAAAATCCATTAAAAGGTTGATGTGATAAAGGCGGAAATAATTTATTGTAGATGTGGGAAGTTCTATCCAATCCGGACTTTTAACAAGGGAAAAATGAAATTATAACGATGAAAAAGACTGAGCTCAATACAGCAGATAATCTATATGCGGAATACGACTGGTTTCAGAAACTGTTCCCGCTTGCCATGCAAAAATCCTGTGACGGATTTTTCATGCCGGGGCTCAAATGCGAGCTCCTCGGGGTTAGCAAAAACATCAACATGCTTCAAAGCAGAAATTCCCATTTTGTAACAAAAGTAAGAATTGACAAATTTTACGACATGTTTGTTCGTATTGAAGAACCTGCCGTTGCACTACTTTTGGAAAAAGGTTTGGGCAAATCAAACAGGGGCTTTAATATAAACAAAATTACCGATTTAGAAGGTATGGTTCTGACCCAGTTCAACGATTATGTTTACAAAATTATTGTTCAATTTTTAGAACCACCACCACTTGTAAACTTTACAAGAACAAATTTTGACATAACCCACGTAACTTTTGTTATAAAAGATGAAGAAACAGGAGCCCAAGGAAGGTTTATAATTTCAGTTCCGGATGGACGCCTGAAACCTAACAAAATCGTTTGCAAAGAAGATAAATTTGAATATCAGGATTTTTACAAATGTCCGGTTGCCGTAAAAATCGAACTCGGAAAAACTCGATTAAGCGTAAAATCGCTCAAAGAACTTGAAGCTGATGATTTAATTGTTCTTGAAGATAGTGTGCTTAATCATTGGAAATTATACATAAGAGATGAAATAAAAGATTTAATTCTTGAGCCAAATATGGAGTTGGCACTTGATGTTGATGAAGAAAATGAGGACTACAACGGAGGTAATGATATGGCAAATACAAATGAGCCGACTAATTTATGGGATAGCATTGAAGTTGATATGTATGCCGAGCTTAATCCCGTAAAAATTTCTCTCGGGGATTTAAAAAAGATTGAAGAAGGGCTTGTTATAGACGTTGCCGCACTTTACAGCAACAGAGTAACTCTTCGTGTCGAGAACAAAGTCATAGGTCACGGTCAACTTGTCATCATCAACGACAGATACGGCGTAAAAATTACCGATATCGCAGCAAAAGAAGACGGTGAAGAAATTGCCGAAAACTTGATGGCTGCACCTTCTGATGCAATCGGACCTCAACCGCCGACAATCGAAGAACATGACAGCGAAGCTCCGCAACAAGAACAACAAGACACCCCGACATCCCCTGAACAAATTGAACAGGGAACTGGTGACGAAGAATTCGACTACAGCGATTTTGAACTCGAAGATGAAGATATTTAACAAAGTAAACTTTTTTAAAAAAATAGTGTAATATAAAAATGTGTAATTAAGATGAGGGATATTATGGGCGGATACTTAGTTAACTTTGCGGTTTACACAATGGCAATGATAGGATTAATTTTCTTTGCCTTAATGATTTACAAAAAGTTTTCGAGCGAAGGCATTCTCGGCAGAAAATCCGAATTTTTGTCAGTTGAAGACACAATCGGAATTGCTCCGAGGAAAAATCTTTACGTCGTAAGAGCCGGCAACGAAAGATTTTTGATTGCAGGCGATATCGACAAAACAACCCTTATTGCAAAACTTGACGAAAACAACACATCAAGCAAGGTTGCAAATTTTGACACTCAATTTACAAAAGTCGAAAAAACAACAAAAATTACAGAAGATTTACCCGACATCACAGATATAAGAAATTACACAATTAACCAATCAACAAAAGCAACTTCAAGTTCTGATGTACTGAAAAGATTGGCAAAAAAAATTAACGAATAATAATAAAAAACTCTAAGGAATAAAAAATAAATGGATAATGTGTTAAAAGATATAAACCCAATATTACAGCTATTGATAGTAATGACGGTATTTTCGCTAATACCGTTCGTGTTTTGTTGTATGACAAGTTTTTTGAGATTTGTCATCGTGTTTTCAATGCTTAAAACCGCAATGGGAACACAGCAAGTTCCGCCATCAATCGTAATCATCGGGCTTTCGATAATTTTGACGTTTTTCACGATGGGTCCGACCTTCCAAAAAATGTATGACATGGGAAGTGTCCCCTATCAGAAAAACCAAAACATCGTTGCTGCAATAGACGAAGGCTCAAAACCTTTAAAAGAATTTATGATGAAACAGACCCGAGAATCGGATTTATCTTTCTTTATTGAGCTTTCCAAAAAGCGACCGCCTGCTTCACCTGATGAAATAACTATCTGGGAAGTTGCACCTGCCTACATCATAAGCGAACTCAAAACAGCTTTTGAAATCGGGTTTGTAATCTTTGTACCGTTTATTGTGCTTGACCTTGTTGTTGCAAACATTCTCTTGGCACTCGGTATGTTTATGTTATCCCCGACGATTATTTCACTGCCATTCAAACTGCTCATATTTATTGCAGTAGACGGCTGGGCGTTAATTGTACAAGGCTTGGTCACAAGCTACAACTAATGAGGATTTAAAATGTTAGAAGTTTTAGTTGAATATTTAGCACAAGGCTTTTTGATAATGCTTGCAATCTCAATGCCATGCGTTTTGGTTGCTGCGGGAATTGGTCTTGTCGTAGGTATCTTGCAGGCTGTAACACAGGTTCAAGAACAGACTATCGCTGCGGCCCCGAAAATTCTCGGCGTATTTTTGGTAATCGTAATAGGCGGTTTCGGGTTTATAAGACTTTTAACAAACCTGTTTACGGACGGAATGGCACTCGCCTTCAACGTTGTTCCGAAAAACGACAGCTATGTGCTTTCTTACGACTACAGCAAATACACTTCAACTTACGGAAATCTTGCCCCTGACAAATTCCGCAACAACAAAGACATTGACTACCTGATGAAAAACCCGGGGAAAATTCCGTTCATCAGAAACGAGGAAAGAATCAAGGACTTGCCGTCAAACAGAATGCCGAATCCTCGTCCCGATCTTGTAGAATCAAAGAAAATTATGGGTAACTAAGTAAACTATGGAACAAATTCTTGCAGAACTGGCTAAATTATTTCCACAATTCAATGCCGCACTCGGTGCAGGCATTTATGTTTTTGCGAGAATGCTCGGTTTTTTCAGATTTGCACCCGTATTTAACAGAAAAGAAATTCCAACTCTTGTCAAACTTGCACTCGCATTTTTAATGACTATTGTCATAACTTCACTGCTTGCTCCAAAAACTCTTGCGGGCACGAACGATTCTTTGCTTTTGTCAATTTTGCTGAATTACGCAGTCGGAGCAATGATAGGTTACTTGGCACAGTTGATTTTACTTGCTGTAGAAGCCGGTGCAGATATGATAAACATGCAAATGGGTTTGTCCTCCGCAATGGTTCTTGATCCGACATCAAATTCACAGGTGTCGATTTTGACAAAACTTTTCTCACTATTGGGACTTTTAATCTTTATCCACCTCGGCGGAATTTATTGGTTAATAAAAGCGTTTATGAGGAGTTTTGACATCTTCCCGCTATTTGCGACATCATTGCCGTTAGCACAAATTGTCAATATGGAATATTTAATAAAAATGACCTCGAATGTTTTATATATGGGCTTACAAATCGCCTCACCGATACTTTTGGCAACACTGGGACAAGATATCATCTTGGGTGTAATTTCCAAAACGGCACCGCAAGTAAACGTTTTCCAATTAAGCTTTCTTTTTAAACCTGTCCTCGGTGCAGCAATTATGGTATGGATTTTGCCGATGCTCCTAAACGTCATCTGCGACTACTTCCTGTCTTATGCAAACATTTTTTAATAACAAAAACGCTCGAAATTCTTCACAAAATCATCATTTTATAGTACACTGTAACCATGAAGAGATATGCTATCGGAATAGATTTAGGCGGAACAAAAATTTTGACGGCTCTTGTTGACAGATTCAACGGAAATGTCGTTCACTTTGTCAAGAAAAAGACTAAAAATGCCAAAGGTTCTGAAAATATTTACAACAAAATGGTTGAAAGTATTCGAAATTTGATTGGCGAAATTGATATTCCCGCAAACGAAATCGGCTCAATCGGTGTTGGTGCTGCGGGGCAAATTGACAGAGAAAACGGAATTTTGATAGCTGCTCCAAATCTTGATTGCTTTGATTTTAATATAAAAGAAAGAATTCAAGACGAATTTGCAATTCCTGTTTACGTCGGCAACGATGTTGAGATTGCAGCTTTGGGCGAAATGAAGTTTGGCTCTGCAATGAATTGCGATGACTTTGTTTGCGTTTTTGTCGGCACAGGTGTCGGCTCATCCATTGTGAAGAGTGGCAAAATTATCAAAGGTGCAACAGGTACGGCGGGCGAAATCGGACACATGATTGTCGATGTAAACGGCAGACCTTGCAACTGCGGGGCTCACGGTTGTCTTGAGGCTTATGCTTCTCGCACGGCGATTGAAAAAAGAATTGAGGGAGCACTGAAAAAAGGTCGTCCTTCCGTGATTTCGGAATACTTAGAGAGTGGAAAACCTATTACGTCAGGAATGATTAGAAAATCCATAAAGCGGGATGACGAACTTGTCAAACAGAGTGTCGATGAGGCTGCGGATTACCTCTCGGCAGGACTTGCGAGTGTTATCAATCTTATAAATCCGAAATTGATAATCCTCGGCGGCGGATTGATTGAGGCTGTTGATTATTTTTATGAAACAACGATTAAGAAAGCCAAAACAAAATGTTTGCCGGTGCCGGCTTCCAAAATTGAATTTAAGAAGGCTTTACTCGGTGATTATTCCGGAGTAATCGGGGCGGCATTTTTAGAAGAAAGAGATAGATAAATGGTTAAAAAAACTAAAATTTTAATAGTCAGATTATCTTCGCTCGGCGATGTTCTCCACAATATCCCGCTTGCAAATCAACTTAAATCAGCGGGCTATGAGGTGGATTGGCTTGTTTCAGAAAAAGGTTTTGACTTAATCAAAGATAATCCGTGCGTGGATGAGGCAATTCTTGCCCCTGTCGTAAACTGGAAAAAAAGAGGATGTTCAATAATCAGCTTTTTTGAGTATTTAAAAATACTTTTTTATTTAAGAAAGAAAAAATACGATATTGCAATCGACACACAAGGAATTTTCAAAACTCTTTACTGGATGATGTTTTGTGGTGCAAAAAGAAGAATTGTTTTGGAAAATGCGAAACAATTTGCCGAATTTGGCGGAAACGAAAAAATCCCGCCGATATTTAAAGGAAAAGAGCGAGAAAGTGTTATCAATTATCTTGATTTTGCGAAATATCTCGGAATAAATTCTGATGAAATAAAATTTACATTGCCTGAAACTTCGCCTGAAACAAAAGCAAAAGTCGACGAACTTTTGAAAAATTCAGACCCTACAAAACCGCTTGTCGTAATTGCTCCTGCCACAACATGGAGAATAAAACACTGGGACAAAAACAACTGGAAACAGGTTGTGGAATATCTTGATGGAAAAGTTAATTTAGTATTTACCGGTGGGGCAAATGATAAAGAACTTTTGTCATATATCGGAGCAGACAAATTTATAAATCTGGCAGGCAAGACAAATCTTCGTGATTTGCAAGAGATTTTTTCAAGAGCAATTCTTGTAATGGCTCCGGATTCAGGCTCGGCACATCTTGCAAGAGCAACGAATAATCCTGCTGTTATTTCAATTTTTACTTGCACTCCGCCGAAGCTTTTCGGGCCTTTTGGGGACGAAAATAAATATTTTTCGGTTGACGGACACCTTCCGTGTCAGCCGTGTTTTACCAGATGTTGTCCGCTCGTGGGCGAGGAGCATGAACAATGTTTAAAATATCCTACATATAATGAAATTATAAATATTGTTAACAAAATATTACAAAATAATCAAATTAGTGTATAATGTAATTTATAATATTGACAGAGTCTGTGTGATTATGGGCTTTAGGTCAAAATATAAGGGTTAAAATGAAATTTTTCGATAAAATAAATTATCTGAGAAAAAAAATCTCAGAGGTTGAAAATAATATTTATAGCGGAAAGCAAGATTTTTTGGAAATTTATGAGAGAAATCTTCAGCTTGAAAAAGAGATTGCGGAGAGAACCTACGAGCTCAATGTTGCAAACAGAAGAATGCTTACCCTCCAGCATATTTGGGAAATGATGAATTCTGCAAAGCCCTTGACGAATGTGTTGGAAACTATTGTAAACAGTATTCAGGGTGAACTCGGATATATTCATTGCACAATTATGCAAAAATTGACTGACGATAGTGGTGAAGAATATATGAGTGTGCTTGCGGAAGCCGATGATGAAACAATGCGTCGAGTTGATGAGGTGCTGAAAACCCCTATCAGAATGCGGAAACTGGCTTTTACAAAAAACAGTATTTTTGAAAAGGCTATTAACCAAAAAGAAATTATTCAATCAAAAGATATTGCGGCATCACTTAAAGCAATTATACCGGATATTCCACAGGATGTTATGGATAAAATTTTGGAAGATAAATCTGTAAAATCAATAATTACAATTCCTATTTATATTAGGGATAAGGCTTTTGGTGTGTTTGGAGTTTTTTCATCAAGAGAAAATCTTGCAAAATCAGAAACAGATTTTTTGTCTATGTTTGCCGGTCAGATTGAAATGGCGGTGACAGTTGCGGATTTATTTGAGGCAATAAAGAAACAGGCGGTAACAGACGGACTTACAGGGCTTTACAACCGCAGATATTTTGAAGAATATCTTGCAAAAGAGGTTACACGTTCCCAAAGAAACGGTCAGCCTTTCAGTATTATCGGGCTCGATTTAGACTTTTTGAAAAAGATTAACGACACCTACGGGCATGCTTACGGCGACATTGCAATCAAAACCGTAGCAAATGTGCTTAAATCCAATGCTCGTTCTATAGATACGGCAGCTCGTATGGGAGGCGAAGAATTTAACATTATTCTTCCGGGGATTTCGTCCGAAGGTGCAATGATTGCGGCAGAAAGAATTCGAAAAACTATTGCGGAAACTCCGCTTGATACAATCGGACATGTGACGGCAAGTGTCGGAGTTGCAACGTTTTTGGAAAATTCTGATAATATTGAAGAATTAATGGAATTGACTGATCAGGCAATGTATGATTCCAAAATGAATGGAAGAAACAGAGTTACATTGGCGAAAAACGCCTCCGAGATGTCTTGGCAGGAAGTTGCGGTAAATACGTTTACGGATATTTTGTCAAAACATAATATGCCTATCCCGCAAAGTCTTTCGGATGATTTGTGTCAAAAGCTTAAAGAAAATCAATCGCAAAAAGATATTCTCTATACGGTTGCTGATATTTTGACGTTGACTTATAATCCGCTCCACGAAAAAGGTGTGATTAAATCGAAACTCTTGACGGCTGTGAGTCTTGCAAAACGTTTTGATCTTCCGAAAGGGGAAATTGATAAATTAAAAATTGCAATTTTGCTTTATGATATCGGAAATTTGATGTTACCTAAAGAACTTTTGCAAAAGAAAACTCCGCTTACGACGGAAGAAATTAATCATATAAAAGAGCATCCGTTAATTGCGGCAAAAGAAATTTTGCAACCGATATCTTATATCCAAGATGTTATTCCGATTATTGAACATCACCACGAAAATTGGGACGGCAGCGGTTATCCTGCTAATATTAAGCATGAAGAAATTCCGCTCACCTCTCAAATTATTTTGATCGTGGATTCATACTTTGCACTCACGGAGGAGCGTCCATACAGAAACAAGCTTTCGACAAAAGATGCACTTGAAATTATTAAGCAAGATGCTGGCAAAAAGTGGAATCAAACACTTGTTAATGAATTTGTTACGCTTATTGAGCATGATATGAATTAATTATGAAAGAAAAAGAATTTATACAAACTATACAATCCGTTTTGAAGTCCGAATATATCGGGGATGATTGTGCATTTTTGAAGGACTTGTCGATAGTTGTGACACAAGACAGTCTTGTTGAAGATGTTCATTTCAAAATGGATTTTACAACTCCGTATAAATTGGGTTGGAAATCCGCAATGGTTAATATCTCGGATGTTTGTGCCTCGGGGGCAAAACCTGTTTATTTGACGGCAGCTTTATCTTTGCCAAAAAGTATTTCGAATGAGTTTGTGGAAGAATTTTATAAGGGTATGAAGGATGCTTGTGGAGAAGTTAAAATTGTAGGCGGTGATATTACGGGAAGTGATAAGATTTTTATCTCGATTACGGCAATAGGTTCTACTGTCTGCAGAAATATCTCTTCAAGAAAAAATGCAAAAATCGGGCAAAAAATAGTAGTGTCAGGGGTTCACGGTTCTTCTGCAGCAGGGCTTTGTGAGCTTTTGAAAGGTAAACGAAATAGTAAATTTATAGAAAAACATCTTATGCCAAGAGCAAAAATCGAGTTTTCCGAAAAAATATCAATGACAGAACAAAATGCTTATGCTATGATGGATACGTCGGACGGATTAATGGACGCATTATCGCAAATTGCAGAAGCAAGTGGTGTTATGGCAGAAGTTGATTTCAGTAAAATTCCGTACGATAAAGATATTGAACAATTTGAGAATTACAAAGAGTTGATTTTATATGGCGGAGAAGATTATGAGCTTGTTGCAACTGTTGACAATCCAATGGGTTTTGTTGTTATCGGTGAAATTAAAGCAGGGAGCGGAGTTGTAATTAATTATCCGCAAGAAAGTGTGCATTATTCAAAATCGGATATTGAAAATCGCCTATATAATCATTTCAAGGAGAAAATGTGAAAATTAATGCAATAATAACCGCGGGCGGAACTTCTTCCAGATTTGGAAGCAAAAATAAGCTGTTGGAAAAAATTAACGGAATAGAGGTTATAAAATATACGGTAGATGCTTTCAGATACGCAAATGTCGACAAAATAATTATCTGTGCAAATATTTCGATTATGGATGAGTTGAAGGAAATCTTTAAGGATTACAGCAATTTGATGTTTGTAGAAGGGGGTTCAACACGTCAACAATCGGTATATAACGGGCTTCTGGCGGATAAGTGTGATTATGTCTTAATTCACGACGGAGCAAGACCGATTATTTCGACTGAGTTGATAAATATTTGTATTGAAATGGTAAAGGTTCAAAAGGCATTAACAGTTGTAACTAAAACTATTGATACGATAAAAGAAGTCGAACACGGCAAAATCGTTAAAACAATAGACCGTAGTAAATTGTATAATACCCAAACCCCGCAAGCGTTTGAGTATAATTTGATTTTGGACGCTCATCGCAAATTTGAAGGTAAAAACTTTACCGATGATGCCGGCATGATTGAGAAAATGCAATATCCTGTCTACATTTTGGACGGAAGTTACAAAAACATAAAAATTACAACGCAAAGCGATATAAAACTTGCACAAATATATTTGGAAGAATAAAAAAATGCCTCCGACTTTTTCGGAGGCTATTTTCTACACTACTACTAACCTTTAGTTTTTCTTCTTAAATTTCACTTTGAGGAATCAAATATATAATTTATTATAACCTAAATAACCATTTCCTTGACCTTTTGGTTTTCCTATTTTTTATTTGTTTTTCATTTTTGCATAAATGTCATTCATTGCCTGATAAACTTTATTGTCGTGACACCAGAAAGTTGCATTGAGTTCTGCCTCAATTACAGCTTCTTCTGCTGAAATATCAACCCCTTTGGCTCTTGCACGTTCTTTGAAGGCTGCCAAAATCTTTTTCGTGTATTTTTTACGGGTATCGCTACCGAATACATCATCGTAAACTGTTTCCAACAAAGAACCATCGCCTGTTTTTGAGTTGTAGTCGTTTTGTTCCCAAACTTTGAATACTTCAACAACATTGTCTTTGTTTATCTTGTTAATTGCTCTTTCGAGTTTTTCATCATTAGTACCGACACCTTCAGTTGCAACATAGATATCTCTTGTGATTTCTCTTGCTTCAACGGTTGCTTGTGTCGGTTGCGACGAAGCAGTCGGTTTTGTAGGCTTAGTCGGCTTTGTTGTCCCGGTTGGCTTAGTCGGTTCTGTTACACCGGTAGGCTCTGTTGCACTTGTTGGTGAAGTTGGTTCAGTTGCAGAAGTCGGCTCTGTTGCAGATGTCGGAGCTGGTGCAACGCCATCCTTAACTGTCTTGATTGCGTCTTGAATACCAGCAAGTTGACCTCTGTAAGCTTCAAGTTGTTCTCTGATTTTATCCGGAGCTAATTTGTCGTTGTTTTGGGATAACTTTTGCAACTCTTGTGTCATTTTTTCCAATTCTTTTTTAAGATTTTCGAGTTGCTTTTTAGTTTCGGCAGGAACTTGATCATTTGCAATCAAGGCGTCTATATCAGCTTTTGCAGTTGCAATGTTGTTGCCGATAATTGTGAAGTCAGACTGAATAAATCCTAACTCCAACTGTTGCTTCATTGTGTTGTAGCCGTTTTGGTAAGCCGCATTTAAATCTTCCTGAGAAAGCGTCGAACCTCCGATGCCTCCACCTTCCATAATAGATGGGGTAGTGGCGTACTGTCTGTTATACATCGCCCAGAAGAACGGATTTAAACAGTTTTGAGCCATATAAGCTATGTTCCCCGGAATGGTCGTATCCATTACGTTGAATTGCATTCTGCCGCCGTACATTGATGTCCAAGAATATGGACTTAATGCCCAAAACGCCGGAAAGCTGATAAATTGATTTGAAACCCCGTTCGGAAACATATCTTAAATCCCCTTTTTGTTTTTCCCCTGTACTTATATAAAAACTTTTGCGTTAGAAAAATTGCATGAAGGGATAGGTTTTTGTTAACAAAACTTAATATTAAGCGATAAAATTATCAACATTTTCAAAAACACTAATAATATCTTTTCGACTCAAATCAGGACGTATCGCCTTTATTGAGGTTATTGACGTGTCGTCGGCAGGTTCTTTAAAAATCTTTTCCAAAAGTTCTTTGTCATAATCATAAAGAATTGAACCGTGCTGTAAAATGTACCCGTTTTTGCGGCATTGAGCCGAACCGATAAGCTTTTTGCCCTGATAACACAAATCTGCACCCGTTGAAATCAGCATGCAATAGTCATGTTTTGTGTTGACGGGTTTTGAACCTCCAAAATCCAGCTCAATTCCGAGTTTTTTGAACCCGTTAATCAAAATTTGCGAAATTTCAATATAAGATTTTGTGACATTTTCGCCGTGTTTTAAAAAGTTCACAGGAAAAACGCAACTGTAAGTGATTTCGTCATCGTGAAGTAAAGCTCGTCCGCCCGTCAATCTTCTCACAATATCAATCCCGCAACTTTTCAAAAACTCCTTGTCGACAAAGTCTTCACTCTGATTTCGTCCCAAGGAAACGCAAGCAGGCTTCCAGCCGTAAAGTCTAAAAATCGGATAATCAATTTGACTTTGTATGGCAAAATTTAACAAATCATTATCTTTTTGCATGTTTTCAGCACCTGTCAAAACTTCATAAGGAATAAATTTAATCATTTTTATTTTTTTCTCTTTCCAAAAGTGCTTTTTCAAACTGCGTGAAAACATCGTTACCTACAAATTGTTCGAGAGCAGCTCGTCTTGCGTTAAAAGAAGCTCTTGCTTTTGCTTGATCGTCCAGAGCAGTCCTGTAGTATGCATCTGTAATCAAAATAACTTCTTTTGGCATATCTTGAGCGTGGTCATAATTCTTTTTACGTTGTTCTACTACTTTGTCTGTTAACTGCAATAATTTCCTTGATGTCATGTAGTCATAATAAAGGTTTACGGTGTTTTGCTGCAAATCCTCAATTTTTCTGATAAGAATAATCATGTCTGAATCAGTAACTCTTGTATATTTGTAATTGAGGGCTTTTGTATCTTGTGACATAATCCCGAAAACACTGCTTCCAAGCATAGAACCTGTTGCTAATATAGGATTTCCCATGCCTGCTCCCACTAGTGAGGAGAGGCTTGCAATATTCAATAGAACTTTTTTGACGGATTTTTCGTTTGGTTTGTCGGCTTCCGGATTTGAAAGTTTGTAGAGGGCAAAGTTGATAGTATCACTTTTGGTTGCCGCACCTTGCCATAATAGCGACAAATCGCCCATCATATCTTCTTCGTCAAGTGCAAGTTCTTTTGAAATTTCTTTTGATAAATTTTTTATGCTTAAATCTGCGTATGTCAAATTTTCGATTGAAGTATTATCTTCAATTTGTTTTGCTACTTCCTTTTCTATCGGGTTTTGGGTTGTTTTGGTTTGGATTTCCTGATATTGGTTTTCCGGGTCATCCGTTAAGCCCAACCTATATGCCGGAGGTTTAATCCCTTGCAAATCCATATCTTCAAGAGTAATTCCGAGTGACGGTAGTGCAAGTCCTGTTAACATCAGTAAAACAAGGAGTTTTTTTATCATTTTGCAGCCTCCTGCCCTTTAAGAAGTGCGGAATTGTAATTATACTGATACATATTCAAATTATCCACAACTTTTTTCCCTGCAAGTCTTTGAAGCTCAAGATGATATTTTTTTGCTTGCTGAAGGTAGTAAAATTCTTCCATTGCCATATTGTCGTAAAGTGATGAAGAAATCGTAATTTCCAGCAAGTCATTTGCTTCAATGGCATTTGCGTAGTTTTTGTTGTATAGAAGTAATTTTGTTCGAGTTTCTTTTAATTGAACAAGTGCACCTTTGTAGTTGTAGTATGCGTTGATAATTTTGTCCTGTAAATTCTCGATAAGCCCCGCAAGTTCAATTAATTCCGTGTCTGTCAGCGGAATTTCTGTCGGAATATTCTTTTTGTTAATCAAATTTTGAGCTAATCTGCCTGCGGCAAACGAAGCTGTTTGGGTCATGTAATTTGCTCCAATTAAAGAAGGAGCGAAAGAAGCTCCCGCAACAAGTGCCGACAAGGTTTTTGACATCAAAGAAGCATGAATTCTGCGTTGACTCTCAGGTGTTGCCAGTTTCTTTAGGGCAAACCCGATAACTTGATTGTTGTCAACAGTGCCTTTCCATAGATTTTCGATATCTTCCATATCTTTTTCTTTTTGCTGGCGGACAAGTTCTTGCATAACCTGTTCATCAGAAAGGACAAGTGAACCTTTCATATCAATATTTTTTTTCGGGATTTCAATCTGTTCCGATTTTACTCCGTCAAGCGTAACCTCGTCGGATTCCGCCTGTACCGCCATACCGCCTAAAATAATCAACAAAATTAAAAGCACTCTCATAGTAAAGTTATACCATAAGCAAAAGAATAAATCCAACGATTGATTATTTTCTAAATCCTTAGATTGTTCATCAAAATCGAAAAAAAAAGTAGAATTAAGAAAAGGTCAGGAGAGGTTATTTTGTCTAATTCACAAACTAAAAGGAAATATATTTCACAAAACACGCAGCAAAAGAAAAACTTGTGTGACATTGCAGATGCTCTAAGGCAGCAAAGTTCGTTTAGAGAAGCTATTTCAAGCTATTTAAATGCGATACTTATAGATAGAGAAAATGCAAATTCTTATTACGGACTCGGACTCTGTTATAAAAATCTAGAGAATTATAAAAAAGCAATCAGATATTTTGAAAAAGCAACAACTGTTAATCCTGAATTTTATGAAGCATTTTATGAACTCGGGATTTGTCATTTGCGAGAAGGTATTCCTTGTGGTGCGATTAAAAGTTTTGTGCAGGCAATAAAAATTAACCCAGAAAAACCGGATGCGATTTTGCAACTCGGAATTGCTCATCAGGCATGCGAAGAGGAAGATATGGCACTGATGATTTTTCAAAAATTAATTGAGAATTCTCCGAAATATATAAAAGGTTATGAACATAAAGCCGAATTGTTGATGAAATTGGGCAAATATAAAGATGCTTCACTTTTGTTCAATCAAATAATAAAAATTAATCCTGAATATTATCGTGCATATTTAGGTATAGGAAAATGTTTTGAAAAATTGGGTATGCGAGTTGACGCACAACGATATTACAGAAAATTCCTGATCAAAAAACCTAATTCTCATAATGCACCATTTGTAAAATCAAGATTGGAAAGACTTCGCAAATTAAATAAGTCAAATCCGCTCAATCTTATATCATAAAGTCTTATTCTACGTATTTTTTGTTAACGAGTTCGTCCGGCAAAAATTGTTGGTAAACATTCGGAGCATCGTGTGAATATACGTATCCTACACCAAATCCGTATTTGTAGGCATCGTTGTAATGCGAATCTCTCAAATGCATAGGCGGCGGAAAATCATTTCCACTATCAATATCGGCCAAGGCTTTATCAATAGCACAAATAGCACTGTTTGATTTAGGGGCTTTTGCAACATAAATAACGGCTTGAGCAAGAGGAATTCGACCTTCCGGCATTCCTAAAAGTTCCACGGCACGATGAGCATTGACGGCAACCTGAACCGCCATAGGATCGGCATTTCCGACATCTTCTGCCGCACATACAATCAGACGTCTTGCAATAAATCTCGGATCTTCACCCGCTGCAATCATTTTTGCAAGATAATAAATTGCTGCGTCGGCATCTGAGCCTCTTAAGCTTTTTTGAAAAGCTGAAGCACAGTCATAATGTTCTTGTTGCGAATATCTTGTATTTCTTTTTTGGCAAATTTCTTCAATAATTTTGACGGTTAAATTTCTTCTTCCGTTGATTAAATCACTTGCGAAGTATGCGTTTTCCACTACGTTTAATCCATATCTGGCATCTCCTCGAGCAAGATTTACTATAAAATCTAATACCCCGCCCTCGCAATCCATAGGCACGTAATGTTTTGCAAGATACGAAAACCCTCGCATAATAATCTTTTGCATGCTCTCATCATCAATAGAATTGAGTCTTACGACCTGAACCCTCGACAAAAGAGCCGGCACAACCTGAAACGACGGGTTTTCTGTTGTCGAACCTATCAAAAACAGAGTTCCGTTTTCCAAGTGTGGTAAAAGTGCATCTTGTTGGGTTTTGGAATATCTGTGAATTTCATCTATAAAAAGTATGGTCTTAACTCCGCTTCTGAGTGCCATTTTTGCACTTTCGACCGCGTCTTTAATATCTTTAACACCGGATGTTACGGCAGAAATCTCTATAAAATTTGCATTAATTCGTGTAGCAATAAGCCTTGCCAAAGTGGTTTTGCCACACCCCGGAGTACCCCAAAAAATCATGGAAAAAAGTCTTTGTGTTTTTAACAAATTTAAAATCGGGCTGTTTGGCGAAACAACATTACTCTGCCCCAAAAACTCCTCAAGAGTCTTTGGACGAAGTATTTCCGCCAATGGAATTTGTTTATTTTGATTTTCCAGTTCCGTAAAAAGATTATTCATAGTATAATTGTAGCATTAAATCACAACTTTTCAAAGATTTAGCAAGAGGGGAAAAATGAAAAAACTTTTAACAATCCTAATCACAACGATAATCTGTATTTCAGCTGTTTTGTGGATATTTTCAAGCCTAAAAAAAGAAAAATCTTCGCAAAATGAAGTAATTTTTTGGACACTTCAAATGAGTGACTTTTCAGATTATATGAATGGTGTTATTTCTGAATTTGAAGCTCAAAACCCAGAAATCAAGATTAAATGGATTGATGTTCCGTTTTCGGAAGGTGAAAAACGAACTTTGGCTTCGGTTTTGAGTGATAATCCGCCGGATTTAATTAACTTAAACCCTGATTTTTCAGCAACTCTTGCTCAAAAAGGGGCACTTTATGAAATTCCGCAAAATGCAGCTCAGGATTTTGTTCCGGAAATCGCGAATTCTCTTAAATATAACGGTAAATTATACTCACTGCCTTGGTATGCGACTTCTGCGGTCACTATTTTTAATAAAGAATTGTTGAAAAAGGCAGGAGCAGAGGTTCCGAAAACTTACGAGGAAATTGCCAAAATCGCACCGCAAATTAAAGAAAAGACAGGAGCATACGCATTTTTGCCAAATATTACGGAAAATGACACAATGCTGAAAATCCTTAATAAATATGGGGTTAACGGTTGGGAAAATATAAATTCCGAAAAATCTGTCGAGGTTTTTGAGTTTTACAAAGGGCTTTATGTTAAAAATCTCATCCCAAAAGAGTCAATTACTCAAACTCACAGGGAGGCTCTTGAAAAATACATGTCTGAAAACATTGTACTTTTCCAAGCAGGGGCAAATTTTTTGAATATGATAAAAGAAAATGCACCTTCGACATATCAAAACACGGATGTTGCACCGCAAATTACGGGTGAACTCGGGCAAAATGATTTTTCGCTTATGAATTTTGTAATTCCGCTAAAAGCTCCACATAAAGATGCAGCCCTTAAATTTGCTCTTTTTTTGACGAATTCGGAAAATCAGCTTGAGCTTGCAAAACTGACAAATGTAATAGCAACGAATAAAATGACTTTATGCGACGATTTTTACACAAAATACGATGAGGGTGACTTAATGGCAAAAGCTCGTGTTATCAGTGCAAAACAGCTTAATCATGTTCAACCTGTTATGAGAGTAAATCGCAACCAAAAGGATATAAATAATTTGGTAAATACCGCAGTTCAAGAAATTTTGTTGGACAAAGCTCCGACAAAAACAATTTTGGATAACGTAGCAAAAGATTGGCAAATGTTGGTGTTTTAGTGAAAAGTGTAATTTACGTTGCTTCGCTCCTCAAGGTGACATGTTTTTAAAAGAGAAGTGAATAAATAAATAGGTTAATAGGTAAATAGGTTCAAATCGGGTGCGTTGCACCAAAGCTACTATTGAGCGAAGCGAACATAAAGAACCCTTCACCCTTCACTAAAATTCCCTATCACCTAAAAGTAATGTAAACTTTCCTTAACAATCAACCAAAAAGATTAAAGTTTTTGGTTAAGACTGCCGTAAATAAAGTCGAAGGCATTATAGTCCCAAAGGAGTATATTATGGAACTTGCTAATACTTTTGACGAAAAAGATTTTCACTTTGTGAAAAATGTGACAATCGGCGATCTTTCCAACAATTCGTTTATGACATCTATCGTTAACTTTATCTCAAAATTGGATGCCAAAGCCAAAACCGGCAGAATTGTTGTTATGGACGAAAACAAACCCGAAAATACCGAAATCTACACTTACCAAAAATTCTTGCAAGTGTATGACAAAATGGGCTTTGACGGGTTTAGAAAATAAGATGTATTAAAAATTTTGGAGTATTTTTTATGAAAAACAACGAAATTTTATTTATCTCAAGCAAAGACGAAGAACCGCTCTACAATATGGACGAGCTCATTGAGGCTATTGACGGCAAAAGAAGTAAAACTGTTTCCGTTGTCGACGCTAACAATCCTGAAAACGCTCAAATGTACACCTACAACAAGTTTTTAGAAATTTTCGACAACAGCGGATTGGACGGTTTTTTGGTCTAACTTAGATTTCTGCAACAAAATCGGAGAAAATTAAACTGCAAAACTGATTTTATGCTAAAATTCTTGTATGGAATTTAAGCATTATACAGTTATGAAAAACGAAGCCGTTGACGCTCTTAATTGCGAAAACGGCAAGATATACGTTGACTGCACTCTCGGTGGCGGCGGACACAGCGAACTTATTCTGAAAAGAATTCAGCCTGACGGTCGCCTTATTGCCTTTGATATCGACGAGGATGCGATTGAAGCGGCAAGTGAACGGTTAAAAGATTACAAAAACTTAACAATAGTAAAAAATTCTTATGTAAATATTAAGAAAGTTTTACATGACATTGGTATCGAAAAAATCACGGGAGGCGTGCTTTTCGACCTCGGTGCGTCTTATCATCAATTCAACAAAGGTGAACGTGGGTTTTCTTTTTCTAAAGAAGCTCCGCTTGACATGCGATTTAATCAAGACGCGGATTTTTCAGCTTACGACGTCGTAAACACCTATTCTGAAAGCGATTTGGTCAGAATATTCTCTGAATACGGGGAGGAAAGATTTTCCAAACGCATTGCAAAAAAAATAGTCGAAGAACGCCGTAAATCGCCGATTAAGACCACCACAGAGCTCGCAAACCTAATCGTGCACTGCACTCCGCACATCAAATCGTCTGTGCATCCCGCAACAAGAGTATTTCAAGCTATTCGTATCGAAGTAAACCAAGAGTTACAAAATGTAAAAAATACATTAAATGATGTGTTGGATTTACTGGAGGTTGGTGCTATAATAAGTGTAATAAGTTTTCACTCTCTGGAGGACAGAATAGTGAAAAACTTGTTCAAGTACCACTCGGCACGCTGTCATTGCGAAAAAAATCAAATGATTTGCACATGCCCGCCACCAAAGTTGGAACTTGTAAACAAAAAACCTCTTATGGCGACAGAACGGGAAGTAAAGGAGAATCCGCCATCAAGAAGTGCTAAGTTAAGAGTCGCAAGATGTATTAACTAAAAGGTTTGGGATATAACTGGTAATATTGGGGAAAAAAGTTGAATACAGCTAGAGTTAGAGAAGAATATGATTATTCTTATGTTGAAGAAGAACAGGTACAAAATTCGGTATACGAAACAGCAGTAATTGAAGGGTACTTTCACAAGGAGAATTCGGTAAAAGAAATGGCTATAAGAAAAGTAAATAAAACTTTATGTGCAATTCTCGGCGTGTTCATCGTCGTAGCTTTCGTTAGCTATTACTTTGAAATGTCCAACGAAATTACGCTGAACACTTTGAGCCGTCAAGTAACCGCTTTAAATGACGAAAATGCAGAATTACAAAACAACCTCGACAGACTAAAATCTTTCAACAATGTCGACAACAAAATGGTTCAATATAACCTGCTCCAAAAAGCCGCAAAAGTTATTGAAGTTCCTGCCGTTGCCTCCACGGCAATGACTCCGGCAAGCGAAAAGAAAACCGCATCATCTCATATTAATTGGGCGATAGGTTACTAAAAAAGTTTTAGTTTGAAACAAAAGCGGGATTGCTTCGCAATCCCGCTTTTGTTATTTAACCCTAGTGAGCTTTGGTCAGTTTCGACTCTTCAATCGTTTGGTTCAAAACTTTTTTCGCCATATTCAGTTGAACATCATTGTTATTTTTCATGTCGTTCAGGGTGAAATTAACCGTTATATCAGGCTGAATTCCCTTTTTATTAATATCAATACCGGCAGGGGTCAGATATTTTGCGACAGTTAAATTCAAACCTGTTTCGTTCGGGAGCGGAATAATTTTTTGAACCATGCCTTTTCCGAAGGTTTTTGTCCCGACAAGTTTTGCCTTATGGTAATCCTTCAGAGCACCTGAAAGAATTTCACTTGCAGAAGCTGATCCTCCGTCAACAAGAACCACAAGCGGTTTTGAAATTCCAAACTCGGTATCTTGAGCCTGAATGTCGTATCTGTAACCGTTTCGTCCTACAATACTAACAATTTTGCCTTGCTGAATAAAAAGATTTGCAATAAACACTGCGTTTGGCAAAAGCCCGCCGGTATTTCCTCTCAAGTCGATAATCAACCCGTCGGTTTTCTTAGTTTTTTCTAATGCCTCCAAGAATTCATTCGGAGTAGTTGAGCCGATAAAACTTGAAATCTGAATATATCCGAGGTTTTTATCTATCGAACTTTTCACCGATTTAATTTTTATTTCTTTTCGGACAACTTTTTTTACAAACTTGTCATTATTTCTTTTTATAGTAAGGGTTACAAAGGTATTTTCAGGGCCTCTGACAAGATTTGCGACCTCTGACACCGATAAGCCGTTGGCGTCCTTGCCATCAATGTCCAAAATTATATCACCTGCCTGCAAATTCGCAGCCTGAGCCGGAGTTCCGTCAATTACGTTTATTATATGAACTTTACCCGCAACAGTTGAAATATTCACCCCAATTCCTGAAATTTTTGAACTGATTGATGTATTTTGATCGGAATATTCTTGTTTTGTCATATACCTTGAATACGGGTCATCAAGACTTGCGAGCATTGTATCGACAGCGACCTTTACATCCTCATCGGTCTTAATTTTGCCTCTGTAGTGCTCTTTCCAATGAGCCCACGACTGGTGATTGAGGGTCGAATCGTAGTAGTTATTCTTTACCTCACCCCAAACCTCATCAAAAAGTTTTTGAGAGGAAACATATTCTTTATTAACGAGTTCCTCGTTCGTTTCGTAAAGCGGATTGTTGACCTTCATGACAAGCACATTCATGCCAATCAATGCCAATACAACCGATAAAAATATTAATAACTCTTTTCTTCTCATACGAATATTTAACACCAATAAAATTATATAATCAATATACTTTTTTAGTAGTTAAGGTATTTAGTGGAGAACTTTTTAAACGAAAAAAGACCGCCTAAATTGACGGTCTTTTTAATTCTTTTGAAATCAGGCTACACTGCTTGTTTCATAACTTCGCTTACACGGTGGAAGGTTTTGTCTTTGCCGATAATTGCAAGAATTGCGGTCATATCAGCACCGCAAGTTCTACCTGTAACAGCAGCTCTGATAGCCCACATAGTAACTTTCGGCTTTATACCTTTCGCCTTGAATTCACCACGGAAAGCTTCAAGTTTTTCGTGAAGATTTTCTTCAGTCCATTCCCAATCTTTAGCTTGTTCCATGAAGGATTTCAAAACTTCTTGAGAAGTTTCTGTTTCAAGAACTTCTTTCGCTTTGTCTTCAATTACAACATCTTCGCCAAAGAAATACGGAACAGCGTCTGTAATATCTGAAAGCAAAGTCAACGGTTCATAAGTAACTTCAACCATTCTTGTGTATTGAGCGTCAGTCAATTCGCTCAAATCATATTTTTTCAAATACGGTTTCAATCTTTCCTTCAATTCAGGAATAGAAAGCATTTTGATGTAATGGCTGTTCATCCAGTTCAATTTGTCGTATTCAAAAATTGAGTTTGAAGAAGAGATTTCGTTAATTCTGAAATCCTGAGCAATTTCATCAACAGTTTTGATTTCTTTTCCGTCAGACGGAGCCCAACCAAGAAGAGCAACAAAGTTGATAAGAGCCTCAGTCAAGTATCCTTTTTCTACAAATTCAGAAACAGCTGTAGCACCGTGACGTTTTGAAAGTTTGCTTCTGTCCGGAGCTAAAATCATGCCAAGGTGTCCGAATTTCGGAACTTCTGCTCCCAAAGCTTCAAAAATCAAAATCTGTTTGAATGTATTTGAAATATGATCTTCGCCACGGATTACGTGTGAAATCTTCATCAACATATCATCAATTACAACGGCGAAGTTGTAAGTTGGAGTTCCGTTAGACTTCATAATAACGAAATCGCCCAAAAGTGAAGTATCCATGTGCAATTTGCCTTTTACCATATCATCAAAAGTAAGCATTGAAGTTTCGTGGAAGGCTTTTTGAGCTTTTTCGATATTAAATCTGATTGCAGGTTTTTTACCTTCTGCACGAAGTTTCGCTTTTTCTTCATCCGTGAGGTTCAAGCATTTTTTTGTATAAACATAAGGCTTTTTATTTTTAGCAGCTTCTTCTTTTTCAGCATCAAGTTCTTCTTGAGTGCAGAAACATTCGTAAGCAAACCCTTTGTCAAGAAGTTCTTGAACGTATTTCGGGTAGATATCAAATCTTTCTGACTGAGTATAAGGGCCGTAAGGGCCGCCAACATCAGGGCCTTCATCCCAGTTAAGTCCCAATGCTTTCAAGCTGTCAAAAATGTTGTCAATATATTCTTGTTTAGTACGTTCAGCATCGGTATCTTCAATTCTCAAAACGAATGTACCTTTATTTTTTTTAGCAAATAAATAATTAAATAAAGCAGTTCTTGCCGTCCCGATGTGGAGGTTTCCGCTTGGTGACGGAGCAATTCTGACTCTAACTTCTGACATTTTCAAATCCTTCTTTCTTATTTTTATTTTAATCTATAAAATTACAAAACAGCCATAATTTCGGCACTGTAAAGATACCATGAAGATGAAAGTTTTTCAACACCAAATAAATCTGCGACTTTATTATATTAAAATTTTAATGAAAAATAACAATTTGACTTGAGTATTTTAAAGTTTAAAATATAGTTATGAAGAGAGTTGTTTCTTTAGTTATAATAAGTTTTTGCATTCTGACTAATTCTATAAGTTTTGCAGCAGAAAAAGTCACCAAAGGGGAAGACGGTCAACCGATATTGCCGAACGTATTTATTTGGCAAATTCCTGACGATGACGACTCCTCTTCTCAAGAAACAACCACAAAAATTTCTAAAAAAGACAAGAAAGCATCAAAAACTGCTAAAGAAAATGCAGAAGCGACTGAAACTTCTGACACGGATGAGGAAAGTGAGATTACGTTGCAAAAACCCGAGGACGTACAAGCTCCGGTCAAGGGTTATGCGGAATACGAGGACAATGCCGACACAATCTATATGGTGGACGACAACAACAACTTCGTTTTGAATTTGAGAATTCCGCAAAAATTTTCTTCTCAAACCCTTGTTTACAGCAAAAAAATCAAGCAGACACAGCAATTCGGACATTATACGGCAGAAGAATATTCGATTTCACCAAAATCCTTCACCGCAATGGAAAAGAAAGGCAACTTGTCTTACGGAACTCAAATTGACAGCGGAATTGACACCTCGGAATTTGACCGTTCAACAACCTTCTTCACAAGGTACGAAAAAAGCCGCTTTGCAATAAGTTCCGCCTACCAAAAAAACGATTTGACAACCCGTGGAATTATCACGGACAAATTCTACTTTGCACCTGAATTAAAACTCAACAAGTACATGTCGCTCTCGGAGGTTTTTGCAGCAGACGTCACAAGACGCCGGAACTCGGGTGAACTCGTTCTCTCCGTAAGCCCGCTCAAATCCGACAAGATGAAAATGGAATTCGGTGCTGGCACAACCTACGACCAAACCAGTCAAAGCACTTGGTCACAGATCCGTTTTAACACAAAAATTAAATTGTAAATTTATCAACACATAATTGAACGTCGACTATATTTCAACTATAATTTAATCAGATATCACGATTAAGGAGATTGTTTTGGAAAACAATGACAATGGCGTAAATATTCCAAATGTACCGACACCCGCACCGCAAAAAGTGCAGAAGCCTCCGCTTGCCGTAAAATCTCACGAAAAAATTAAAAAGCACAAGCGTAAAATCGGCTTCTACTACTCGTTTTTGACCGTTGTCCTTTTGTTTTGCCTTATCCAAGTGGGGTTTGGGGCAATCTTGAATGTTTCCAAAATCATTGCCTACAACGCAAAAATCATCACAATGAAGAGAGTTCGTGACAACGCAGAGTTGAGAAACAAAGAACTTAAATCCGATATCAAATTCTTCTCAAAAACTGCCAGCCTTGAAGAAATTGCAAGAAATAACCTCAAAATGGCGGGCGAAGATGAAGTTTTGATTATTATCAACAACAACACAAATAACACAGATACCGAACAGGCAAATACAAAACACAAGCACAAGGATAAAGCGAAAAAAACTACAACAAACGGAGAGCAATAATGCAAGAAAATGACGAAATCGTGTCTTATATAAAAAGAGCTTTTGAATTAAAATCTCAAAATTGCTACAAGCAAGCTATTGAAATGCTCTACAAAGCCCTTGAAATTGAGTCAGAAAACCTTGAAATATTGTTTCAAGTAGGGGAATTGTACTTTCTTCTGCACAACTACGAACGTGCAAAACAATACCTGGAAAGGGTGTTAGAAAACGACGAAAACCACGTTCCGTCCTTAAAAGTTCTCTCTAAAATTCAAGAAAGAGAAACTCTTCTCTCTGAAGCAACAATAAACGCAAAAAAAGTTTATGAAATTACAAAAGAAGAGGAAGATTTTTCAAGACTGGTGAACCTTTACGGCAAATCAGGGGAAATTGACGAAATCGAAAAAGTTTTGCAAAACGGTGAAATAAGTACAAATTGTCGTTATGAGTGTGCTAACGCACTTTACCAAAACAAAAAAATAGAAAAAGCCAAAGAAGTTTTGACAACAATCGACGTAGAAAATTCTGAAAACCGTCAGGCAAAAATTCTTTTGGGCAAAATTTATTTTGACGAAAATAATCTTGAAAAATCCAAAGAAATTTTTGACTCCTTTGACAAGAATTCTCAAGACCCTGAAATTTTAAATTACAAAGGGCTTTTCGCACTTGATGAAATGAATTTTGTAGAAGCAATAAAAGATTTTTCCAAAGCTGCAAACCTTGTAAAAACTAATGCGATTTACTACTACAACCTTGCAAACGCATACTTTTTCAACGGTTGGCAACAAGAGGCAGTTGACGCTTACAAAAAAGCAATCGCCAATGCTCCGGAAAACCTCGACTTCAAGTATTCACTTGCTTACCTCTATTTTGAGATGAAAGAATTTGACAAGACAAAAAATATTGTTGAAAATATTCTTTCACAAAACCCGAAACACTCGCAAGCACGAGTTCTTTTGGCTTTATTAAAATTGCAGAAAAAAGATTATCTCGGCAGCAAAGAAATACTTGAAGAAAATGTAAAAGAAGGCAACGAGGACAACTTCACGCTTATTTCGCTCGGAAAAGTTTACAAAGAACTCAATATGTACGAAAAAGCTGCCAAAACGATTAAAGACGTCATTGACAAATCGCCTGAAAATCTAAGCTACTTGAGTGATTTGGCAGAGGTTTACGTCAAAGAAAAGCAATACGACAAAGCTCTAGAGCTTGCAAAAGAAGTTATAGAAAAGAACGAAAGATACATCTATGCCTACATCGCAGGTGCAAATGCCGCATATTTAAAAGGGGATATAGACTTAACAAAAGAATATGCACAAGAGGCACTTTCGCTCGACATAAACTGTGGGGAGGGCTACTACTACCTTGCACTTGCCAGAGAAAAAGAAAATGATTTTGATGAAGCTATTGAATGTATGAAGCGGGCAATCACTTCTGATGTCAACAATGCCAAGTATTATGCGGAAATGAGCAACATTTACAGGGCAAAAAACGACCTAAAAACAGCTTTTGAGTACATCAAAGAGGCAGAAAGCATTGAGCATTCAACCGAATACCAAATTATTTACAAAGAGCTTGCCACACTTTCCAGAAAGAGCAAATAAAATCAAAAAAAATTTGCCGTGAGAAAATATATAATTATAATATTTAATACACGGCAAAGCAGACTTGCAAAAGCCGAATGAAAAAGAGGAGATTAAGGATATGAGAGTGAAAAAGATATTATGTACGCTTATGGCTGCACAAATTTTAGCCACGGCTCCGGTTTTTGCAATCGGCAAAAAGACGGAAGAAGTAGTTGTTCCGAAAAACTTTCCGAAAAAATATGACGCAAAATATATTGAAAGAATTACCCCTGAATACAAAGTTGTCGGCAAAGATTTTATTTTTTACGTAGCATTGGATATGTTGAGAGGAACGAACGGCGAGTTTTCAAGAAAGGCTATTTTAGGAAACAATTTATCCCAAAAGCCCGTCAAAATTGAGTTTAAAGACCTTAGCACAATCAGCCCCGAATATGCCTCCTTTGACGCATTGGGCTGGAAAAAAGGCAAAAACTTGTTTATTTTCATAAACCCACGCCACAAAGATGCACCTCCGGGGGCACTTGCGGCACTGTTGTCGCACGAGGCACTTCACCAAGACGAGTACAACTCTCTTGCGGAAGAAACCTACGCTTGGACAATGGAAGCCTCAGTTTGGTGCGAAATTTTGGAGAACTACCCTGAAAGCGACGAAAACCTTCACCCGCTTGTTACACGAGAAAACACTCTAAAAAAACTATTTGAAAAGGGCAACTACTCAAATAAATACATCAAAAAAACGGTGCATTCAAACCCCGGCTACAAGAATCTTCCTGCAACTTCCCCAGGGTTTGAGGATTTGTAAAAAGATTTGAAGTGAATAAGTAAATAGGTTAATAAGTGAATAAGTTCGTTACATTAAATTAACCTTCCCACCACTTGAGGGTGTGGACTTTTCACTTTGCTCTTCATATTTCACTCGGTTAAGGACTTTTCTCTTTTCACTCTTCACTTTTTTATCCGAGTTTGTCGAATTTTTGTGTTTTTTTGATTGCATCTTCTATATTGCTTACCATCATGTTTCTTTTGAAATGTGCGTCGTAAGCCCTTTTCCAGTTCTTTATCATTGTGATAGGATTGTTGCTCGGTGCTCCTGATTCAGCAATCACGCAATCAACAAACTTTTTGCCGATTTCTGTTTTGCTCAAGCTGGAAGCTCTTCTGACATCTATTCTATCCATTGTTGCACCTACAACCGAATGTAGTCTGGGGTATATTTTTATCATAACTTTGCCTTTTTATCTCTGTAATGTATATTTATAAAACCATTTTGTACCCAATTATAAAAACAAAAGGTCGCTGTTGTCAACGACCTTTTACTTTTTTTTAATTGGTTTGCTAATTAGTGACAGCAAGAGCAAGCTGCTTCGCCGCATCCGCAAGAACATCCGAGAGCTTCTTTAGCTTCTTCCATTCTAACCTTGATACGTCCGTCAACAGCAATACCTTCACCTGTTGCTTCTGAAATCAACAACGGGTTGATATCCAATTCATCAATAAATTTGAAATCAGATACCAACTGTGACAATCTCAACAAAGTTTCTTGAATTTGTGAAATTTGAGCCGGTTTTGTACCTCTTGCACCTTCCAACAATTTATATGCTTTAACTGATTTAATCATTTCTTCAGCATCAACATCTGTCAAAGGAGCAATTCTGAAAGTTACGTCCTTCATAACTTCTACGAATACACCGCCCAAACCGAACATCATCATCGGGCCGTATTGTGGGTCTGTTGCAATACCGCAAACCATTTCACGAGAGCCTTTAACCATTTCTTGAATGATTACACCTTCAAGACCTTCCAACAAACCTTTTGCTTCAAGTCTTTCAAGCAAGCCTTTGTATTCTTTTCTCAACTGTTCTTCTGATTTAATGTTTACAACAACACCGCCTACATCAGTTTTGTGAGATGTTGTTTTTGAAGTCATCTTCATAACTACCGGATATCCGATTGAATTACCAAGTGCAACAACTTCATCTTCGTTTGTTGCCAAACCGTATTTACAAGCTCTGATACCGTAAGCCTGCAATACGTCGATTGATTCCAATGTAGTCAACTGAGCTCTGCCTTCTGCCAATGATTTTTTGATAATGCTTTCAACTTTAGCTCTATCTACATCATAGCAAGGAATTTTACCTTCCGGTCTTTCCATCCAAAGTCTTTGTTGGTTCAATCTGTTCAAACCGTCAGCAGCTTCTTCGGCATACATAAAGAATGGCATATTAACATCCATATCAGAAATCTTAGTAAAGAATTCACTCTTAGTCATAAATACGCCGATAACAGGTTTTTCCGGATGTTCTGCTTTGATTTCCATTAATGCTTTTGCAACATCAATATCTTTCAAGCCCAAGAACGGAAGATAGATTGTAATAATCATATCAACATTTTCATCTGCGATAACTGTTTCAAGAGTTTGTTTGTAGTGTTCGATAGGAGCTGATGCAATCATATCGATTGGGTTTTTAACTGATGCTGCAGACGGCAAGAAACTTCTCAATTTGTCTTTTGTTTCATCAGAAATTTTAGCCATTTGCATACCGTATTCGCAAACTGCGTCTGTTGCCATAATACCAGGGCCACCAGAGTTTGTGATAATAGCAACTCTGTCACCTTTCGGAATTGGGCAATTAGCAAAAACTTTTGCAGTTGAGAACAAGTTTTTCAAAGAAAATTCTCTGATAACACCTGATTGTTTCAACAAAGCAGCAGCAGCTTTATCAGCACCAGCCAAAGAACCTGTGTGAGATGATGCAGCAGATGCACCTGCAGCAGATCTACCTGCTTTCAAAGCCAAGATAGGTTTTTTCTTAGTAATTCTTGAAGCCAATTTTCTAAAATTAGCCGGATTTTGAATTGATTCCATATAAAGAAGAATTTGTTCAACGTCTTTTTCATCTTCCCAATATTCAAGAGCTGTTTCAGCATTAACGTCAGCTTGGTTACCGATTGAAATGAACTGAGCGAAACCAAGGTTCAAATCTTTCAAAATATTCAAAATACCGCCACCTAAAGCACCTGATTGAGAAACAAAACCGATGTTTCCACGTTCAGGAAGAGATTCTGCAAAGCAGCCGTCCATTCTAACGTCAGGGTGAGTATTTACAACACCTAAGCAGTTAGGACCAACGCATCTCATACCGTAAGCCTTGATTTTTTCTACTAATTGTTTTTCAACTTCAGCACCTTCTTTACCTGTTTCTTTGAAGCCTGCTGTAATAATACAAAGACCTTTGATTCCTTTTTCGTGACATTGATCGATTGTTGCCAAAACGAATTTTGCATTTACAACAATAATTGCAAGATCAATTTCTTCCGGAACTTCCAAAACAGAAGTATATGCTTGAAGTCCTTCAATAATTCCGCCTTTTGGGTTTACAGGAAAAATTTTACCGTTAAAATTGTATTCCTGTAATCTTTTCATGATATCAGAACCGATTGTGTGTTCTTTTGTTGACGCACCAATAACCGCTATTGATTTTGGTTTCATGATTTTGTCTAAAATTGAATTCATGTTTTTTGTCCTTTCCTATTCGTTAAACGTTAGATTACTTTGTTTACTTAAACTTTATTTTTTGAATAAACCATTTTTTCAAAATTTTCCATGGCTTCCTTCACTGTATTTTGCAAAATTTCTTTTTTCTGCATAACCTTGTGCACCATAACTCTGTACTTTTCATTCAGGTCTTCAGGGTTAATTGCCTCAACCGAAACAAAATTGTCGCCTTCGTAATTTCCGATATGCAAGTTATAAGGTTTTTGCTCAATTCCCGAATTTTCTGCTAAATTTGACATATATTTTGCCAATTTCGGACTTAATTCTTTTGAAACAGTAACCGTTCCGTTGAAATTCATACCACCTTGAATACCTTCTACACGCATATCCTACTCCTTACACTAGTAACCATTTTTTATCCATTCACGCACCCTGAATTTTGCACCCAAATCTTTTGCAATTTGTTCGCATTTTTCAAGGTCAAGATGACGCCCTTTGTAACCTTCAACTACGCTTGTAACAACAGAAAAGCCTTCATCAGAACATGTCTTGATAAATTTCTTAACTTCATCATAAGCACCTTCAAACTTAGGTTGTGAAAGTTCATTGTACTCTTCTTTTGTAGAGCCGTTCAAACTGACAGAAAATTCATCAATCAGCCCTTTACATTCAGGAACAACATTTCTCTTATAAACGTAATTGGCATGCCCGTTTGTGTTAACTCTGATTTTAGTTTCGGGGTAAGTTTTTTTGATGTACTCGGCAACAGATTTCAAAACATCAAACTTTAGCATTGGCTCGCCATAACCGCAGAATATCACTTCTTTTGAAGGTGTATTTTTATAAATATTTTCAAATTGTTCCACAACATCTCCGGTCGTCGAATTTTCATCATCCAACCAAAGCTCCTGACCTTTGACGTCATCCTTGTCCTTTCTAAGACAAAAGATACAATCGTTAGTGCAACGATTTGTCAAATTTATATAAATTTTTCCATCTAAAGTGTAAACTAAAACGTTTGACATGGCTTGCCTTTCCATTCAAAATTATCTCACACGGAAAATATTTTTACAAGCGATTTCATAAGGATTGTTGCAAGGATTTTATCGTTTTTTCTTCCCAAAAAAATAAAAAAAAGACCCCGCCGAAACGAGGTCTTTTTGATTTTTGATACTTGAATAATTTACTTATTCAATTTTATCATCGTCACCGAGTGTCAAATCAGGAGCACCGAACATACCTTCGATTTCTTCCAAAATTGCAGAAGGTTTTCTTGCCTGATTTCTTTGAGCTACGGCATGTTTTCTTTCTTCACGTTCTTTTTCTTCGTTAGCATTAGAAAGGTGGTGGAAACCTGTACCTGCAGGAATCAATCTACCAATGATAACGTTTTCTTTCAAACCACGAAGCATATCTTTCTTGCCGTCAACTGCAGCTTCCGTCAAAATTCTTGTTGTTTCTTGGAATGAAGCAGCTGAAATAAAGCTTTCAGTGTTCAAAGAAGCCTTTGTAATACCTAACAACATGTATTCGCAAGTTGCAGGATTTTTGCCTTCTTCTTCAGCTTGTTTATTTGCAGCTTCAAAGTGTTGGATTTCAACAAGTTCTCCAGGAAGAAGAGTTGTATCACCAGGGTCGATAACCTTAACCTTCTTAGTCATCTGACGAACGATGATTTCAACGTGTTTATCAGCGATTTCTACACCCTGTGAACGGTATACACGCTGAACTTCGTCTACCAAATACTGCTGAGCAGCTTCCGGCCCGCAAAGTCTGATTACATCATGCGGGTTCAAAGGACCTGATGTCAAAGGTTGACCTTTTGTGATTTTCTGTTTGTCGTGAACAATAATGTTAGCATCGATTGCGTATTTGATTTCAGATCTGCCATTTTCGTTAACGATGTACAATCTCGGCAAATCTTCGTCAGTAACGATTTCAGCAATACCGTCTTCTTCTGCAAGAATTGCACAATCTTTAGGTTTACGACCTTCAAGAAGTTCTTCAACTCTCGGCAAACCTTGAACGATATCGCCTGTTTTCTGTCTTTCAAATACCAAGGTTGCAATCATATCACCTCTAAGTACGAGTGAACCTGCATCAACCAACAACATTGTACCAGGGCTAATCAAGTACGGACGACCTGCTCTTACGGTAACTTCGCCTTTGTTTACGGAAATTACCTGACCTGAAACAGTTGATTTTTCTCCGCTTTCAGAGATTGAACCGTCAAGTTTTACGAAATCACCTTTCTTAACGATTGGTTTTGCGGTAATTTTCATTACAGCTTCGTATTTGTCACTTGTCAACAACAATCTTCTTGCATCTTCTTCCATATTGTTGATAGATGCAACACCGTCATTTACTGCAAGAACCTGAGTTTTTGCAACCGGAGTTTTCGGAGCGATTGTTTCACCGTCTTGTACAAGAAGTTCTGTTTGAAGTGAAGATGTAGCCTTTGAGTTGCCTTCATTTTCACGACGTACAATCAAGTTTTCAAGAACAACAATTCTCAAATTATTCTTGTCGTCAAGCTCAACCATACCTTTCAAGTGCGACAAGTAACCCTGCATTTGAAGAACAAGACTTGTTCTTGTGATTGTTGAACCTTCAAGGTTTCTAACTCTTGCACCATCTTTGTATTGGAGTTGAGTTACAGGAACAATATCAATCAAATCATCAGTTGTGTTGAATTGGATTGAAACATCCTTCTGGTCAACTTCCAAAACTTGAACAGGTCTTACCAAGATTTGGATTGGTTGGTTAGAAATACTGTCTTCGTCAAGTGAAAGGCTTGTATCCAACTCTTCATCCAATTCATCAATTTCAAGATCGTCAGAATTTGAATCCATAATTGTGATGATAGAAGTTTCTTTAGCCTTGATACCTTCTGCGATTACAGTACCTTTCTTAACGACTTCGCCTTCGTCAACCTTCAATTCGCCAACGTTAGCAAGTGTGTGCATTTCTCCAGGGCGGATTGTAATTTCGTGAATAATGTCGTTGTATTCTCTGAATTCAACAATACCGTCGATGTGGCAATAAACATCTTTAACAACTTCAGTACCTGCTGTAACAAATGTTCCGTTTTCAACCATTTTCAATGAACTGTCTTTTGAAATCTGGTGAATTTCTTCAGGAATAAATACTACAGAACCAGGTTTTGTGATGATTTGGTTTTCATCAACTTCAACGTCAACGTATCTGATTTCACCTGAAGATGAAACTGCACAATCGTCGTCGATAAGTTCGGCAATAATCATACCATTTTCAACAGGGGTATCAACAGGAGCTTTAACGATGTATTTTTCGCCTGTTGCATCAACTGTCCAAAGTTGTTCCTTCTTAGTTTGTTCAAATGTTGCGTTTTCAGGCATCAAGGAAGCGATTACGATTGTAATTTCTTTACCTTTAACAATCTTCTTAATTGTTTTGCCTTCAAATTTTACATTTTCAACTTCCAAATCTTCGCCAAAACGAACTTCGCCGCCGTGTTCGGAAATTGTCAAAGTTTCTGCCAATTTTTCGCCAGCTTTAACTTTTTGTTCGTTCTTAACAAGGACTTTAGAACCACCAGGGAGGTTATAAACGTCACCGCCTAATACCCAAATAATACCCTGTTTGTTAGTAGTTTTTGAAATGTTACCCTGTCTGTCTTTCTTTTCATCAGCAACAAAATCCTGATACAAAACTTCACCTGAAAGGTCTGTTGTAATATCTTTTGTAGCTTTTTCGGTCAAACGAGAACCGTCACCTTGTGAAACCGGTTCGTAAGTTGCAAGTTTAAATCCTTTTTCAACCTTCATACCGTTTTCAAAGAAAATTGTAGAACCTGCAGGAATGTGGTATTTTTCAGACTTTTTGCCGCCTTTAACTTCGATATCAGCTTCATAGTTAGAAACTTTTACAACATCCCCGTGACGGGTTCTGAGTTCTCTTGTTTTAACGTTAGAAATAACTTCACCGGCAATAGCAGCTTCAACTGATTTCATAGCACCAGAACCTTTGAATACACCACCTGTGTGGAAGGTTCTCATTGTAAGCTGTGTACCCGGTTCACCGATTGACTGAGCTGCGATAATACCGATTGCTTCACCGATATCAACAAGTTTTTGAGAAGTCATTGCCCAACCGTAACATTTTTGGCAGATACCGTATTCAAGTCCGCAAGTCAAACCTGATCTTACTTTCAATTCCGTCAAGTTCAAATGAGAAATTCTTCTGATATCTTTTCTGTCCATTGTAGTACCGGCTTTAACAATAACAGTACCGTCAGTATCTTTGATATCTTCTGCAACCGTACGACCGAGAAGTCTGTCTATCAACGGAACGATAACAGTATCACCATCCATAATAGGTTTCATGTTAATAGCTTTTGTAGTGTGGCAGTCATCTGCTCTGATAATTACATCCTGAGCAACGTCAACCAAACGTCTTGTCAAATAACCTGAATCGGCTGTTTTCAACGCTGTATCTACAAGCCCTTTTCTTGCACCATAAGATGAAATGATATATTCTGTAACGGATAAGCCTTCTTTAAAGTTTGATTTGATAGGCAAGTCGATAATCTGCCCCTGAGCATCAGCCATCAAACCACGCATACCAACCAACTGTGATACCTGTGATAAGTTACCTCTCGCACCGGAGAATGCCATCATATAAACCGGATTTAATCTGTCAAAGTTATCAACTACGCTTGACGTAAGTTTTGCGGTCGTTTCGGACCAAGTGTCAATAACCTTTGTATATCTTTCAACTTCAGTGATTTCACCTTTTAAGTATCTGTTTGTAGATTTTTCAATTTCTTTTTCTGCTTCCTGCAAAAGTTCTTTCTTTACTGCCGGAACCTGCAAGTCTGCAATAGAAATTGTTACGCCTGATTTTGTCGCATATTTGTAACCCAAGTTCTTCAAGCTGTTTGCAACTTCTGCTGTTGTTGCTCCGCCAAACTCCAGATACATCTGTGACAAGAATGACTTCAAAGCACCTTTATCCATCTGTTTGTTGATGAAATCAAGCGTTTTATGTTTTGAATTTGTATAAGTTGTTTCCATTCTATATTTCCTCAAATTTAATTAAGTTCAATTTTACTGTAACCAATCCACAGGCTACGCAATAATAGCTTTTCTAACAGTTTCGTTGAAAATAATTCTACCTACTGTAGTTTCAATTCTCTTGCCGTGTTCATCTCTTACGACAATCTTATCGTGAAGATCGATTACACCGACTTCGAGAGCTGAAATTGCATCTTCAAAGCTGTAGAAATAGCCTTTCGGATCAGCTTCCGGATTTTTCAGAATTGTCAGGTAATACATACCGAGAACCATATCCTGTGAAGGTGTGATAATCGGTTTACCGGTTGCAGGAGCAAGAATATTGTTTGTAGCTAACATCAACATACGAGCTTCTGTTTGAGCCTCGATTGACAACGGAACGTGAACAGCCATTTGGTCACCGTCGAAGTCCGCGTTGAATGCGGTACATACCAACGGGTGAAGCTGAATTGCACGACCTTCTACCAATTTGGGTTCAAATGCCTGAATACCTAATCTGTGAAGGGTTGGAGCACGGTTCAAAAGAACAGGGTGTCCGTCGATTACCTCTTCCAAGATATCCCAAACAATCGGTTCTGAACGTTCAATTTTCTTCTTAGCAGATTTAATATTTTGAACGTATCCTCTTTCAATCAATTTATTTACAACAAACGGCTTGAACAATTCGATTGCCATTTCCTTCGGCAAACCACACTGATTTAAGCTTAACTGCGGGCCTACAACAATAACTGAACGGCCTGAGTAGTCAACACGTTTACCAAGCAAGTTCTGACGGAAACGACCTTGTTTACCTTCAATAATGTTAGACAATGATTTCAAGGCTCTGTTGTTAGGGCCTACAACCGTTCTGCCGCGTCTGCCGTTATCAATAAGAGCATCTACAGCTTCTTGCAACATACGTTTTTCGTTTCTAACAATAATTTCAGGAGCACCCATTTCCAACAATCTTTGCAAACGGTTGTTTCTGTTAATTACACGTCTGTATAAGTCGTTCAAATCGGAAGTCGCAAAACGTCCGCCGTCCAACTGTACCATTGGTCTTAAATCCGGAGGTGTTACAGGAAGTACATCCATAATCATCCAAGTCGGATCTGTTTCTGAAGAAATCAAAGAATCAAACAATCTTAAACGTTTGATAAGTTTGCTTTTTCTTTGAACAGAAGTTACATTACCTGCAAGTTCTGCTCTCATTTCTTCTGCTTGAGCCTTAACATCGATTTCGCTCAACAACTCTTTAATAGCTTCCGCACCGATACCTACTTTCAAAGTTGTATCTTCGTGTTCAGCCATATAATCTTCATATTCTTCTTCGCCTAAAAGCTGGAATTTTTTGAAATCACTGTCGCCGCCATCCAAAACAACATAATTGTTGAAGTAGATAACTTGTTCCAAATCTTTCAAAGTCATATCCAAAAGCAAACCTAAGTAAGAAGGAATACCTTTCAAAAACCAGATGTGAGAAACCGGAGCCGCAAGTTTGATGTGACCCATTCTCTGACGTCTAACTTTTGAATCGGTAACTTCTACACCGCAACGTTCGCAGATAATACCTTTATGACGTACTCTTTTATATTTACCGCAATAACATTCCCAATCTTTTGTCGGCCCAAAAATTCTTTCACAGAACAGACCGTCACGTTCAGGTTTCAAAGTACGGTAGTTGATTGTTTCCGGCTTAGTAACCTCACCGTAAGACCATTTTAAAATCCTTTCCGGCGATGCGATACTAATTCGTATATAGTCAAAATAATCTATACTTGTTGACATTTTTTATCGTTCTCCTTTATTAGTTTTTTGAGATTTTGTGAAAAGTGAAACGTGAATGGTGAAAAGACCTTTACGTTTATTAACTTTTCAATTCACTTGTCGGTGATATTTGTGAGAAGGAAATTTCGATAACCGACCTTTCACTTCTCACCTTTCACCTTTCACTTTTTATAAGTCTCCGTATGTAGTCGGTGTTTCAAAGAAATTGATGTTCAAAAGTTCTGAGTCAATATCTGACAAAGTTCTTTTTGGAGCAGATTTTCTCAAATCGTCCATATCTGTCATCAAATCTACTTCCGCACCGTCTTTTTTAGCTACCGTAATATCAAGACCGATAGACTGTAATTCTCTAACGAGAACCTTGAATGATTCAGGAATACCCGGTCTTGGGATATTGTCGCCCTTAACGATTGCTTCGTAAGCTCTGTTACGTCCGTTTACATCATCGGATTTGATTGTTAACATTTCCTGCAATGTATAAGCCGCACCGTAAGCTTCCAAAGCCCAAACTTCCATTTCACCGAATCTTTGTCCGCCGAATTGAGCTTTACCGCCTAAAGGCTGTTGTGTAACTAATGAGTAAGGACCTGTTGATCTTGCGTGAATTTTATCATCAACAAGGTGGACAAGTTTCAAGATGTAAGAAAGACCAACCGCAACAGGTTCATCAAACGGTTCACCCGTTCTACCGTCAATCAATCTAACCTTACCGTCTTCATTTACCCAGTCGCAACCTGATTCTTTGATACCTTTCAAAAGTTCAGCTTTTGTTGCTTTTTCTGAAGTATTTTCACCGTATCTTTCGTCGAATGAAGGAGCTTCGTAGTAATTTCCTGTCAAATATGCAGCCAAACCGAGAAGTAATTCATAAGTCTGACCAACGTTCATACGGGAAGGAACACCAAGCGGGTTCAATACGATATCTACAGGAGTTCCATCAGGCAAGAATGGCATATCTTCTTTAGGTAAAATTCTTGAAACAATACCTTTGTTACCGTGACGACCTGAAAGTTTGTCACCTACAGATACTTTACGTTTTTGAGCGATATAAACTCTGATTACAGTGTTTGCTCCCGGTGGCAATTCGTCACCCTTTTCACGGTCAAACACTTTAACGTCGAGAACTCTACCGCCTTCACCGTGAGGAACTCTCAAAGAATTATCTTTAACATCTCTTGCTTTTTCCGCAAAGATTGCACGAAGAAGTTTTTCTTCCGGCGGATGTTCAGATTCACCTTTCGGTGTAACTTTACCTACCAAGATATCATCAGCGTAAACTCTTGCACCAATTCTGACAATACCGCGTTCATCCAAGTGTCTCAAAGCATCTTCTGAAACATTCGGAATTTCACGGGTAATTTCTTCAGGCCCGAGTTTTGTCTGACGAGCATCTATTTCTAACTTTTCAATGTGGACTGATGTAAAGATATCATCGTGAACACATCTTTCTGAAAGCAAGATAGCATCTTCGTAGTTATAACCTTCCCAAGGCATATACGCAACCAAAACGTTTTTACCCAATGAAAGTTCACCGCAATTTGTAGAAGCACCGTCGGCAATTACATCGCCTTCTTTAACTTCGTCACCTTCGTGAACGATTGGTCTTTGGTTAATACATGTATCTTGGTTTGATCTTAAATATTTCATCAATGTATGAAGGTGTGGTTTGTTGTGTTTATCGGTGATGATAATTTCTTCACCTGTAACACGAGTAACGGTACCGTCCGCATCAGCAACAAGAACCATACCTGAATCTTTTGCGGCACGAGCCTCCATACCTGTACCGACTCTAGGTCTTTGTGTAATCAAAAGCGGTACTGACTGACGTTGCATGTTTGAACCCATCAAAGCACGGTTAGCATCATCGTGTTCAATAAACGGAATTAATGATGTCGCAACCGAAATAATTTGAATAGGCGAAACGCCGACGTAGTCGACTTTGCTTGATTCACTCATTGTGAATTCTGAACGATATCTGATAGGAACATATTCATCAACAAAACTACCGTCCTTATTAAGTCTGACGTCAGCCGGAGCACAACGGAAGTTTTCGTCTTCGTCCGCAGTCATATAAACAACTTCATCAGAAACCTTTCCGTCTTTAACAACAAAGAACGGAGCTTCAATAAAGCCGTAATCGTTAACTTTTGCGTGGGTTGCCAAAGAACCTATCAAACCTGCGTTCGGACCTTCCGGTGTTTCAATCGGACAAATACGACCGTAGTGAGAAGGGTGAATATCACGAACCGCAAACCCTGCACGTTCTCTCATCAAACCACCTGGTCCGAGAGCTGAAATACGTCTTTTGTGAGTTAATTCAGCAAGCGGGTTAATCTGATCCATAAACTGTGACAACTGTGAACTTCCGAAGAATTCTTTCAATGAAGCAACCAACGGTTTTGTGTTCAACAAGTTCAACGGAGTCAATGTTTCAGAATCCTGCAAAGTCATTCTTTCTTTAACAATTCTTTCAATTCTTGAAAGACCAACTCTGAATTGGTTCTGCAACAATTCGCCGACAGAACGGATTCTTCTGTTTCCAAGGTGGTCGATATCATCAACAGTACCTTCATCATAAGTCAAGTTAATCAAGTATTCGATAGAAGCAACGATATCTTGAACAGTCAAAGTTCTTTGATTTTTCGGAATGTTCAAGTTTAATTTTTTGTTCAACTTGTAACGACCTACACGACCGATATCGTATTTCTTTTCATCAAAGAAACGAGCTTCCAAAATTTGACGTCCGCCCTGTGGAGAAGCAGGATCGCCAGGTCTTAATTTTTTATAAACTTCAATCAAAGCATCATCTGTTGTTTCAGCAGTATCTTTGTCCAAAGTTTTCTTCAAGAAATCAAAGTGAGTAAACAATGATTCCATTTCGCCAACAGTAATACCCATAGCTTTCAACAAAGTTGTAGCGAGGATTTTTCTGTTTTTATCAATTTTAACGTAAATTAAATCATTTGAATCTGTTTCGATTTTCAACCAAGCACCACGGTTAGGAATCATGGTTGCATTATACAAACGTTTTCCGGCAGGGGAAATATCACGTTTGAAGTAAACTCCAGGGGAACGAACAATCTGAGAAACGATAACACGTTCCGCACCGTTTACGATAAACGTACCTTTGTCAGTCATAGTCGGAATATCACCGATATAAACTTCTTGTTCTTTAATTTCACCGCTGTCACGGTTAACTAATCTAATCATAACTCTCAACTGCTTAGCATAAGTTGCGTCGTGAATTCTAGCTTCTTCAACGGTATACTTAGCATTGTCAAAAGTATAGTTCGGCAAGAAGTGGAGTTCCAATCTGCCGGTGTAATCCTTGATAGGAGAGAAAGAAAGTAATTCTTCTTTCAAACCTTCTTTCAAGAACCACTCGAAAGATTTTTTCTGCACTTCAATAAGATCCGGTAAATCGTCCAAACGAGTATGAGGAATACCCATTGGCGTTACTCTTTTCGCATATTTTGTCTTAGACATCAATTCACCTCATTTAATAAATGGTGTACATACTATCAAAATTTGTGTTCTAACTTAAGGCTGTTAACCTTTTATCTCTTAAAACCGAAAACCAACGGAAAGTTTTGGTATTACGATGTTTCAGGGTGATAAACTTTTATATATAATTCGGATTAACTAAATTTTGGCATAGTTCACCCGACTTTAATTTTTCATATTCCTAAATCATAAACTTAACAAAAACAGTAGTCAAGAAAAATTCCCCTCCATACGAATGATTTATTAATTTATCTTTACAAAAGTATAAAAACCAACGAAAACTATTGATATGAGAGGGTGGAGGGTTTTAGGATATTTGATAAATTGAAACTTTTTGCGATAAGACTATTTAGTGAAAGGTGAGGTGTGAAGGGTGAAAAGTTCTTATCGTTCGCTTCGCGAAATTCCTCTCCCCTTGAGGGAGAGGAGCAGTTGTAGGCGAAAGTATTGAGCCGTACAAATGCGGTGAGGGGTCGGACAAACAAAAAGCAGACAACATGAAATATTCACATTGCCCGCTTTTCTGTAAAGATCTTATCGCTGAATTGGTGGGGAACTATTAACTTATTTACTTATTCACCTATATTCCTATTCACCTAAGCAAACCGCCTGATCGATACTGCCATTACGGTCGCTGCCGTCCCAGTACGAGCCCGTAGTTTCGATTCTCCTGCGTTTTGCGCCAGCCATACTGTATTCTTCACCTGACCAAAGGTAGATGGTTGGAGTGAGTCCTAGAGCTTTTGATACCGGGGAATTAGGGTCATAATGTATATTGTCTTTATGTTCGTTTGCTCCTATGCTTGGTTTGCCTACATACATTTGGCTTGCCAGTTCTGCTATTTGTGCCATTGTTGGCATTTTTGATACTCCTCCGCATTGTTTTACTGCCCCTGCCCAATAATCTCTGTTATAACACCAGTCTGTTGGACAACATTCTTTTATCCCAAGGGCGGATTTTTGAGCTTCGCATTCTGCTAATGTCAATGGTGTTGGTTTGAATGGTGCTGTATAACATGTTGAACCTACTTCAAATGCACAACTGCTACCTAAGCCACTTGCCATGCCTAAAGTAATAACATCATCTCCTAATTTATTTGGTCTTGCTCCACCATTCCAGTCAAATACACCCGACAAACAAACCAAAGAATTAGACTTTCCGCTTGATTGGTTGTACTGCAAGCCTGCGTTGTTTGGGTCAAAGTTACAGTTCTTATCATAAGATAAAATCATCGGAGTTCCGTCGGCGGTAACAATCCCAACAGTATCTGCCCAGTTATCAGGTTCCCCTATTTTTAATGTTTTTGCAGTTTTTGTTTTAGCTATTTCCCAAGGTTTGTCTTTTCCGACATCCACCTCGGTTGTGCCCCAACATTCAGACAAATGAGAATTATCGCAAACCTTTGCTATGCTCATGTGCTTTTTCATTTCCTGTACAAATGCCATAGTATCAGGATAGCCGATTAAACCACTCTGCACCGCCATTTTGTCGGTTACTTTACTAAGTTTCTGATTAATATTTTCAACTCGTTTTGCCTGTATACGTCCTTGTACGTTGCTTATAAATGCAGGCAGGGTTAAGGCGGCTACTATACCTATAATCCCCAATGTAATTAATACCTCTGCTAAGGTGAAGGCGACCTTGTTTGCTTGACTGTAATTTCGCCCTTCGAAATGACGGGTTTCGTTGTTAAAACTTAGAGAGTACCCCCCCC